>Ga0302284_1000650_pt1 | contig 15871 bp, 21 predicted proteins | sample III_Fen_E2_1_FD_198760 | JGI IMG/M metagenome (GOLD analysis project Ga0302284, IMG submission 198760) | Peat permafrost microbial communities from Stordalen Mire near Abisko, Sweden - III_Fen_E2_1 | ecosystem: Environmental > Terrestrial > Soil > Wetlands > Permafrost | place: Sweden: Abisko...
AATTAATTATAATAAAAATTATGTTCAACAAAATATAATACTTCAAATTCAAGGAGATATTATTAATCAAATATATAATGAATTATTTACTTTTTGTACAAATAGGAATTTATAAAACAAAAATATTATGGATAATTATGAAAATGAATTTTCAGAAGCAATAAAATCTTGGTTAAGTCAATCAAATTTTATTGATAACATTGTATCAAATGAATTAGATTTTTTTGAAGAAAGATTAGATACTAATTCTGAATATTTCGATGATAAAGAATTTTTATTGAAAAATACTTGTAAGGAATTTTTTACAACATTATTTGCACTTTTTTGTGAAGAAAATGATGATCCTTCATTAGTAAATAAATTATTTATTGATGAAACACATTCTGATTTAAAAAATGTGTATGAAGTTAAATTTGAAAAATTAATTTTACCTACTTTGTCAGAAAAATTATTGAAACATTCTGAAGTAATTACACTAATTGAAAGTAGAAATTTAAATGTTATTGATTCACTCGGAGAACAAGATTCACTCGGAGAACAAGATTCACTTGGAGAACAAGATTATTATACTCGTCTTGAAAATGAAGAACAACCTCCTGTAATTGAAATTGAAGAAATTGAACCAGATGAAAGAGGACGTAAAACAAAAACAAAAGAATATTCTGTGAATTATCAAATAGAATCTGATGGAGAAACTATTGAAATTGAAGGAAGAATAACAGTTAAAAATAAACCAACATTTGATCCATATGGTTTTGATGATGATAATGTTGAATCATATTGGGATGAACATTGGGAAGAAATTGAAAAACAAATTTTGAATAAATTTTCAGAAGAATTTTAAAATAGAATTTTATGACACAATCTGAATTTGAATTAGTTAGAAATAGTAATAAGTATTTATTGAAAGAGATTTATAAATCATATCTTAAATCAATTGATCCTAAATTAATAAAACATTTCAAGGATAATTTAGATGAAAAATTCATAGATGAATTAAGAAAAAATGAATCAATTTATGCTTGTTTTAAATATATTCTTGGATTAAATATATCATTTTTCTTTATTGAAAATTTAAAAGAAATGGGATATGATATTGATGAAGTTTTAGATGATCTTAATGTATATAAGTCAAAAGATTATGATCGTTCTGTTGGTGTTATTTGGTCTTTACAATATAGAGATTTAAAAGATTCATTTAATATTTATTGTGAAGAAGTTTTCAAGATATTTTCGAAAAAATATCCTACATTAATATTATATATGTGTCAAATTAAATTACATAATTGGTAAAAATAAAAATATTATGAATAAAAGAGAATTTGAAAAAGTAAAAGGAAATACTGATAAATTATTAGTATTAATATTTGATGATTATAAAAATTCAATTGATAAGGAAAGTCGTAATTCATTAAAAGATTCATTAGTAACTTATGTTGCTGATGCTGAAAATTATGATTCAATATTTGATTGTTTTAGACATGCTTTACAAGAACAATTATGTTATTTGTTTACTGATATGATAAAAAATATTGGTCTTGATATTGATCAAGTTTTAGGTGAATTAATTGAAATGAATGAAGATGAATCAAGAGGTATTATTGTTTGGCAAATGATGGGAGAAGGAGCAAAGTATAATAAATTAATGAAAATATATGATGTTCAATGTGAAGAAATTATTAATATTTATCTGAAAAAATTTCCTGAATTATTCACATTTATGATGAAAATCGAATTTTATAAATAATATTTTCAACTCATAATATAAGGAAAAAATGGATATAGTTCTTATTAAAAGAATTATATCCATTTTTAAATTTAAACCATATGAGTACTGTTAAACAATTACAAAATAAAATTGAAAATAGATTAAATAAAGTAAGTACATTATTTCAAGAATGTATTGAATTAAGAAAACAAAAAAATTTATTGAATGATTATTATGAAACTGAATCTAAATGTCGTTTAGATTATGGTGGTAACACTTCTAATTTAAAAGGAAAGAAACAAACAGTTATTTTAGGATATTGTTATTCACATACAGATGATTTTGTTGATGAAGATAATGGTGAAGTAGTATCAATAAAAAGAAGTTTAATTTGTAGTGTTAATGGTGAACCATGTAATGAATATGGTAAATTATTTAAAAATATGGATTATAAAGAATTAATTAATTGGATTTGAAAATGGGAAAAAATATATCTGATTACCTTGATTTTCAACCTGATGATTTAGATGTAAGACGAACTACTGATAGTAGAGATAAAGCAATATTATTAAGTGATTCAATTATATATAGAAGAACAACAAATAAAGGTACTGGTTTTAAATTATTTTTAAATAAAGCTGAATATAATAAAATTAAACAATCAAATTTAAATGGTTTATGTCATGTTCATTTTTATGGTGGAAATTATATTTGGTTACCTGAACAATCACATTTAATAATACCAATTTGTGAATATATGAGTTGGATAAATAATAAAAACAAATAAAAATGGCTATTCAAAAACAAGATACTGTTGAAATAAAAAAACGTGGAGTTAAATCATTTTTAAATACAGAAGTTAGAGATTTTGCAAAATATGTTATTGAAACCAGAGCTTGTCCGTCAATTATGGATGGATTAAAAGTTGGTGCAAGAAAAATAGTTTGGGCTGCTTTAAATGGAGATTTAAAAAATCAATCAAAAGTTAAAATGCCTTCACTTATTGGTGATGTTTTTAAACTTCATTATAATCATGGTGATGCTTCATTAGTAAATACTGTTGTTCAATTATGTTCAACTCATACATATAAATATGCTCCACTTGAAGTTGTTGGACAAATTGGAACTTTACGTGTTCCAAAATGTGATACAGCTCCGAGATATTTGCATGTGAAAAAATCACCTTATTTAGATTTTTTCAAAACAGATACTGAATTATTGGAACGTCTTACAGATGATGGTGATTTAGTTGAACCAAAGTATTTTTTGCCTATTATTCCTATAGTATTACTTTGGAGAACAAATTCTCCTGGATTTGGATTTTCTTTTCGTTCTTTCTCATATGATTTAAATTCTGTTATAGATAATTGCATAAAATCAATTACTCAAGGAACATGTGAATCAGATATTGATGAAATTCCATTAGTACCATTTGTTGAAGGAATTAAAAAAGAAAATATTATATTTAATGGAAATAAAAATTCATGGTATAATGTTGGTGAATATACAATGAATTTAGATTCAGATAATTTAATTGTAACAGATTTACCATTTGATATTAATTTTGAAGGATATGATGAACATTTACATAATCTTATTGAAAAACAATATATAACAGGTTTTACTGATTTAAGTATGGATGGTAAAATTCGTTATAATATTCAATTTGCAAAAGGAAGATTAAAATTATTATCTTCTGATAAATGGAAATTTTTCACAAATATGAAATTGTTTTCAAAAGTTATGAAAAATACATTAAATTGTATTGATGCTGATGGAAAAACAATTATGAATTTTGAAACTCCTTATGCTTTAATTGATTGTTTTGTTAAAAAACGATTAGTTTTCTATCAGAAGAGAAAAACTCGTACAATGGAAGTTGTTAGTTCAGATATTATGGATTTATCAAATAAGATTAGATTTGTAACTATGATTATTAATAATGAATTGATTATTAATAAAAGAAAAATTGTTGATATTAAAATTGATCTTGACAAAGTAAGACTTCCATATGATGTTCTTAAAATGAATATTGATAAACTTACAGCTGAAGAAATTGAAAAAATGGAAGATAAACGAGATGAATTAACAAAATATCTTGAATATATTAGAATTACTCCAATAAATGAAATGTATGTTCAAGACTTGATTAATTTTAAAGAAAAATTTTCTAAAATAAATAAGAAATAAATATATTTAAAATAGAAAATATATGTTATCAATACAAAGAATAAATGATTTTTCATTATTGAAGTTTGTTGAAACACAAACAAATAGAAATTTCTGGAAAGCTAAAGATGAATTATCTTTAGTTAATAATCAATATTTTATTGATGAAGATATTAACAATATTATTTGGTCAACAGGATCATCTAAATATCAATATACTTTAAATAAAATATTTAGTGGTTTTCCATTATTTACTCCTACTTCTGAAACTCCTGTTATAAATTCATTAACAACTGAAGTTCATTTAGTATTGAAACAAAATTATCATTTAGAAACTCCATTATTTGGTTTACATGTTATTATTAAATCATCTAAAACTAATGATATTTTAATATCGAAAATTATAAAACAGAATGAATTTGTTGTTGTTCCTGATGTTATGTTTATTGATGGTTCTCATTGGAATGTTGAAGTTGTATTACAAATACCTACAACTGATGAAATTTTAATGTGTCAAATAACTGAAGTTTTTAAATCTTTAACAGAATCAGATATTACTGATAGTGGTGTGCTTTTAAATTTTCCTTTTGATTTTGTTGTTTTGATTGATGAAAAAACATTAGATGATAGAATAAAAACTATTTTATCTTTTGATGAAAATCAATTTTTAAAAATTGATTTAGTTACAACTGAAAACAAAAGTGTTGAACAATCACTATTAGATTCGTTTGAATTAAATTCAGCACAAATAAGTATTTCTCATGTAATAAATTATGGTACAATAACTGCTGGTTATTTGAATAATGTTATTAGAATTTCAGATGAAGTTAATAAATATAATACAATAATTTTTGGATTAAATTTATTACCATTATTTTTATCTTATCCTAATGAAATTGTTACTATTTATTGTTCAACAGAAATTTTACTTGATGGAAAATTAATCAAAAGACAAGCAAGTATAACAACAACAAATCCATTAATAAATCCTTTAATTCAAGCAAAAATTGATGAAATACTTGGAAATAGAACAGATTATCCTGTTCAAGTAATTCAAAAAAATAATGTTACAAATACAATTATTGAAGCTAAAAAAGAAACAAAAATAGTTCCAATATTACAACCAGTATTTATGGAATTTATTAAATCAGATATTATTTTTGAATCAAAAAATATTTATTTTGATAATATTATAAAACCAACTTATTTGAAATTAATTGTTAATAAAAATGATTCAGATCAATTACAATTAACAAAATTAACATCTGATGGAAAATATTATTTTGATTTATCTGAATTTAATCCAATAACTACTGATTCAACATATGAATTATGGGGAGCTAATTCACTTAATCTTATTGGTTCTGGAAATATTTTGATTAAAAAATAAAAAATTAATTTTATATTTCAATTAATAATATTGAAAAAAACAGGATATATATAATATATGTCCTGTTTTTTTTTTAATCGAATCTAAAATAATATGTCTAAAAATATATTGACTGCAATTGATATTGATAGTAATCAAAAATCAATTGATAAACAAATAGAAGAAAATATTATTGTATTTAACAAAGGAAGATTAAGGAAAAAACTTAAAGATGTTCGTGACAAACTTAAGGTTGAATTTCCTGATGATGTTGAAAAACAATTATTATCGAAAGAAACTATCAAATCAATAACAACTGAATTAATTAATGATGATGAAGCAAACAAATTCAGATTAAATCAAAAAGAAATTATATCATCAACAAAAGATAATCATTATATACTTAGACAAGCTATTCAAGATTTGAATGAATTGAATGAATTTTCTGCAGAAATGGAAAGAAATGAAATTCAAAAAATTGATCATTTTTTATCTTATCATGAAGTATTATATCATAGTTTAAACAAAATTAATTTATTTCAAAATATTATTAAAATTCGTCGTAATTCAATTACTGAATATATTAAATCTTATGTAAATAAAAAATTATTATTCAATACTGATTCATTAAATATTTTATTAAATATTCGTGAAATTTATAAAATTGATAAAACTATTGATGATATTGATTTATATGAAAAATTTGAAATGGAATCAAATATTGATATGTCTGATAAACTTGCAGATATTTGTTTTCAAAAAGTATCTAATAATAATTTATCAAATAATATTATTAATGATTTTTATCAAAAAATGAATGTTGTTACTCGTTTGGTAAAAACTCAAATAATTAGCAATAAATTATTAGGATTACTTCTGAGTAATAAATTCATATCAAATAATTATGTTACATGTTTCAAAAACATGTATTCAAATAACATAAATAATCAAAATATTTATTGTACAAGAACTCTTGGTGAATTATTATTTGAAATTACTAATGAAGAAAATAAATCAATAGATAAACAATTTAAACAACAAATTTACATGTGTTATGATGGTACAAGACCAACAGCAGATGAATATTATAAATGGAATGGTTTACAAGTTTTCGATATTGACTTGAAAGAATGGACAGGAAGTATTGATTTATTGAAACAAAAAATATTTGATTATTTACAAGAATTTAGTTGGTTTTTGTGGGTTTGTAAATCAGCTTCTGGAAAAGGTATACATATTTATTCAAAAGTTACACCTCCTCATCATATTTATACTGATATTAAAAATAATAATTATATTTCAAAATATTGGTTCAAAGTAAATTATCAAACAAAAGTATCAATTGTTTATGATATATTATATCGATTGAATGCTGATAATAGAAGTAATATAAATTTTCCTAAAAATTTTTTTAGTGAAGAATCAAATTATTTTGAATTAACAAATAAAATTTTTGTTGATGGAGAACCAAAACTTGTTGGTGTTGATAATACTGTTGGTAGAATAACTTCAGGTATACGTTTAACATATGATGAATTTCCTTTAATTAATCATGATTTTGTTGATTTACATGTTGGACTTAATTTAGCACAAACATTAGATGGTTTTAATTATAAAGAAACTATTGAACGTGTATTGTTAAGAGATACTCCAGTTGCAAGAAAACATATTAATATAATTGACAATGATTTAGCAATTGAAACTGTTGAAGGAATGAATGATAATAAACCAATTGAAATTGATTTATCAAAATTCATATCATTAGGTGTTGATATTGCTGATGTAAAATCATTACCAAGATCATCAATAAATTATCAATTAAGATATAATATTTGTAATACTTTAGCAGCTGTTTTTGGAAAAGATGGACTAAGTATAGCACATACAATATTAGATTCAGAAGGATGTAAGAATGTTGCTGAAATAAATTCTTTTTATTCTTGTGCAATATCGAATGGAAAAAACCCTTCAAAATATGGTTTAGATGTTTTGAAAAAATGTGGAATTATTAAATCAATTGAACTTGAATTAAAAGAAGTTGTTGATAGTAATTTTAAAAATGGTATAAGAAAAGCTATTAATAATGCTCTCAAAAATAAATTATCTAAATCAAAAATTGAACTTGGAAATAATGAATTTATTTCAGATAAAAAAGATATTATTTTAAATCCATTTACAGGTGGAATTACAAATGATAAAATTAACATGATTTTCTCACCTCCAGGCACAGGAAAAACTGAGTTCATTAAGACATTGGCAAAACAAGGAAAAAGAATTTTATTGGTTTTACCTTACATATCTGTTATCAAAAATAAGATTGAAACTGATCCTGAAGTGATGGAATTATTTGAATGTTTTTATGGTGGAAAAGATATTAAAACAATTGAATATGGTATTAATGCTGTCACTACTTTTGATAAGTTTGCTCGTGCTAATTATGAAAAATTATCTAAAATGTTTGATTACATTTTTATTGATGAATCACATTTATTATTCACTTCCGCATATAGAATTGAAGCTACATCTAATGTTATTAAAAAAATAAAAGAATTATTTTTTATATCTTCTAATGATCCTTTTTCAGCAAAACTTTGTTTACTTACTGGAACTGAAACAGGTGAGTCATACTTTTTTGGTACTGTTGCAAATATTATTAGAATTAATAAAAAGTCATTAAATAAAACAATGGAATTTTTAATTTGTGATGATATTCTTGATGCAACAACTCGTCTTGCAAATAAAATTTGGATGCTTATTAATGAAGGTTATAAAATACTTATTCCAACAAATAAAGGTGAAATATATTCAGAAAAAATTATTGGAATGGCTGAGTATTTATTACAAAGACCTATTAAATATGGTTATTATAAACGTTCAAATACTGAACAAGAAATTTGTCGTTTAATTAATGATAATAATACTGTTGGAGATTATGAAATAATCTTTTGTTCAAATTATCTTAGTGTTGGTGTTGACATCAATGACGGTGGAAAACATCAGGAAGATGTTAAATTTGCTTCAATTTATCTTGGACCATTTTCAGGATATGAAGTTGAACAATTTAATGCTCGTGTACGAAAATCAGGAATAAGAAGTATTTATTGTATTCAAACTGAAAAAAGTGATGGAACAACAAATGATTTATTACTTGAAGAACCAAATTTATTGTTAAGAATTACACAAGAAGATAAAGATAATTTTATTGATGATAAAGCTATTGCAAGTGCAAAACAAGAATTTTTAGCTCAATATGATCCTGTCTTACATAAAATAACAACTCCTGGATTTTCTTATGTTAATGGAAAAATTCGTTTCAATCTTGAAGAATATGAATTAACTTCATTTGAAACAAAATATAATGAATGTATGCAACATCCTGTTAAAGTTGCAAGAGAACTTGATAAATATGGTTATATAATAACTGTAAGTGATGAATTTAATGGTTTAGAAGAAATTCAACAAGAAGAACTTAAAAAAATCGGAATTGCTGCAGCTAAAGAAGAAAAGATTAAAAAACATTCATTACTTGTTGGTACTTTTTGTGAATTGATTCAAAAAAATACTTACATAAATAATAACGGATTAGAATTTAGTGACATAATTGGTTGGATAGGTAAACATTCAGATATTATTTTTGAAAATAGAAATTTAGAAGAATATATAAAAATTGAATTTGATATTTTTGCTACTCCTGTTTCAGTTGAAGTTAAATCTAAAGAAGCTCTCGATGCAATGTATAAACCAGCAAAATATTTAATATCAAAATATAGTGTTACAAAAGCATTAGATATAATTAATCTTTATGTTGATGATACAGGTATTTTAAAACAAAAGAATTTCAAACGAGCAATTAATTTACTAAAATTAGTTGATAGTTCAGATGCAAATGAGTTAGCATTACCAATGACTAAAATATTGGAAAAGATGTATGATTTTGTTGATGAGTTTGAAATTAGTAAGGATTTTAAAATCGGATATAATACATATCAATCAACAATAGAAAGTTGGACAAATACTTATATAGACATGTTAGGTATTTCAATAAATACACAATATGCTTTTCAAAAGGTTGAAGATGGAATAACTGAAATGCTTGCAGATATTGCAACTAAATCAACTGGTAAAAATGGAATGCGATTTGTTTATAATAAAATGCCTGATCAAGACAGTAGTAATGTAATGAACAGACGAAGTGTTGACAGTATGATTGAAAGAATGTTCCAAATAACTTCAGAAACAATTAAAACAAATAAGACTGCAAGGCAAAAACATATTGTATTACAAACTCAAAATTTTTAATAATATGAATAAAAAATTAATGAAATTTAAAGCAATTGCAAGTATTAGATGGATTTATAATTCTAAGGGATATGCTCAAATGTGGTTTGCTTCATTAACAGTTGGTGAACAATCAATAGTTAAATCATATTGTGAAAAATTGAATTTTAGAAATAATATGTTTTTATCATATTATGATAATATGGTTTTGTGCTGGTTTTTATTCAAAGATTCATTAAAATAAATATTATGAAATTCACAATAGAAATTGATGTTGAAATTGTTGACAAATTTGAACATTCAGATACTGTTGCTTGTATATATTATCCTAATGAAGGAAATGTTATTAAACTTGTTAAAGGAGAAAATACTGTTGAAGTTAGTACTTCAATACATCATGAGATTGGACACTTATTGGATTATTATCTTTCAAATGAAAAACAATCTAAAAATGTTGAAATTAGAGAACTCAATGCAGAAAATATTGGTGAATCATTAAGATTTCATGAATCAAATATAGAACTTAATAAAGATCTTTTACTTACTGAAGATATTCTTTTGAGACTTGGTTGTATTGAAGATACAAGAGATATTAAAAGTTGGGATGATATGATTAATAAATCAAAATATTATTATGTTGATGAAAAATATCATATCAGAGTTCGTCTTGGTAAATTTTATTTAATTGAAAGAAATTATGATGGAAATGTACAATCATATATTATAAAGGAAATTGAACGTCTTGATAGATTTGTGGAATTATATTATCAATTAACTGACAAAGAATTAAAATTAAAAAATAATAATATGTTTTAATTATGGATAATTTTGAACAAGATGTTGTTGATTTGAGAGAAAAATTATTGTGGAAAGCAAGATCATTTTTTAAAGGAGATAATTTTGCTGCTGAAGATTTAGTTCAAAATGTTATGGTTAAAATGTTGACTAATAGAGATAAATTTGAACCTGGAACAAACTTATCTTCATGGGGATATTTTATTTTGAAAAACGAATTTATAAATGAATATCGTTCAAATATTAGACATGGAGTAGATTTTGAACTTGATTCAGATCGATGTTCAAATGTTCAAACAGTTGCTGCAGATGTTGATATAAGAGCAAATGATATTTTAAAATTAATTGATAAATTAGGACCTGAATATAAACAATGTTTTACTTTACATTTAGAAGGTTTTAAATATGATGAAATTGCTGAACAAATGGAAGTTCCTATTGGAACAATTAAAAGCAGAATATTTCTTGCAAGAAAAATTTTAAAAGAAAAAATAAATTTAGATGATTTTAAATGTACTGAAATAATAACAACTGAAAAAGATTATGTTTATGAAGATGAACCAAAATATGAAGAAACTGAATATAAAAATTTAAATACTGAAAATATGAAAACTTATATTGACTTAACACAAAATCTTAAGATAGTTCTTAAGGAAATTTTTGAAAGAAGTAATAATGAATGGATAGATAATAAGGATTTTCCATTAGGTAAATTTTATTTAAAAAATGGTTTTGATAATAATTGGTCTGCAATTATTAATAAGTATCTTAAAACAAGCAAATTTTTTGGAATAAAAGGAGAAAATCGTATTTTGAGCTTTAGAAGTTATAATGCTATTGAACCTGATTATGATGTATTAGCTAAAGAAGTTATTAAATTTCGTGAAGACAATGATGATACTTTTCGTACTAAATTAAAAACAAAAACATTAACTAAAAAAGAACAAATTGAAAAAGAAGCAAATACAATAAGGATTCCAAAAATTAAATGTCAACGTGAATTTGAAGAAAAACAAGAAGAAGAAAAAATTGAAAGAGAATTTGGTGAAGTAAGAAAACCTGTGAAAAGTTCATATATAGTTGAAGAAAAAGTTGTACATAAAGAAGAAAAAATATTTCCAGTTGAAGAAAAACAAAAAACATATGTTGAATTTGAACAGGAACATAATCATAAGGAATTTGTAAAACAATTTGAAAAAGAAACACAAAATAAGACTGAACAAAATATTGAAGAAAATTTTGTTTCTGAACAACAAACATATCGTGAATTTAAAACAGATAATACTACTGGATTAGAAATTGAAATTGGATTAAAAATTAATAAAGAAAAACTTAGTAAAATTGAAGAAAAAATATCTAAAAAAGTTAGAACTCATTTTAATGTTGATGATGTATGTTATGCTATTTTTTCTGGAAGCATAATGGAATTTAATGTTTCATTAGTTCAAAGAAAAGGGTCAGTATATTTACATAATTTGGAAAATGAAAAACATGATGCAATATTATACGATGTTGTTATTTGTGATATTTTTGAAACTCCTGAACAATTAACATATTCATTAATTAATAATTGTATATTTTTAAATTAAAATATTATGACAAATATTAGAGAAGAAATTGAAAAAACAGTAAAGTCTTGTGAATTAATATACATGGCTAGTAAACATTTTGATAGTGATTCAACTGAAGAAATGATAAATGAATTAGTTAATAAAATTGAAAAATTATTTCAAACAAAATCTGTTGAAGAAATAAAATCTGTTAAAGAATTGAAACCTGTTGAAAAACATTCAATACATGTTCATGAAAAAATGTCAGAAATTTACAATATTTCAGATGAAGATTGTATTATTGATGTTGAATTTAAAGATTATTTTAAAGGTTATATTATGCTTGGAAATGAACATATCATTGTCCATAAGGTAGAATATGATGAATTTATATCTGATGATGAAAATCAGAAAATTAAGTAATAAAAACAATCCATAATATATGGTTTTTAAGGATATAAATAGTATAATAAAAATGTAAAAATTAAAATCATATATTATGGAATTGAATAAAGTTGAATTTACTGAAAAAGCTACTAAACTGATTGAAGAAAATAATGAATTAGGTTTGATTATTTTATGTACAGTTAATAGGAAAAAAGTTGTTGATGGAGATGATAGAGAAACTCAGATGAAAAAGTTAAAAACATGTGTTAAGAAAAATTTTCATGTTAGTTATATTGAACATATTTGGTCTTTTATTAAAAATCGTGATTAAATAAAAAATTATTATGATAAATTCAAAAAATATTATTTCATTAGAAAATCGTGTTTTATTTAGTCTTTTAAAAGAAGTTGAATTTGATAGACCTTCAATTAATTCATTTCAAAATGCTTTATTAAGAATTGAAGAAATTAAAACTAATTTTGAAAGAGTTGATTTAATAATGTCTAAAATTCATATAGGTGATATATTTCTATTAGAAGCTTATGATGATTTTGAAATGAATTGGTTTGAACAAAAAGTAACTAATATAATTGATAAAGAACTTGGAATAGTTGAATGTATTGAACTAAATACTTATGTACTTTTATATCCTAAGGAAAGAAATATTGTAGATATGCTTACTGAAGAAGAATTTAATATTAAATTTTCACAAAATCCTAAATTAAATGGAATCAAATAAAAAATCAAGTAGTTTTTTATTAAAAGGATTTAATATTGAATTTAAACTTCCAATAGGTTTTGAATTAAAATCTGATGAAAAAATGTGTTTTTATTGTGGTAAGATTTTGAAAAAATCAAATTTTTCCAAACATGAAAAAACTGAAAAACATAAAGTTTTAAAAGAAACAAAACTTAAAGAATTATTTTCTGAAGTTGAAAATAAAGAACAAAAAAGAATTGATAAAGAAATTAAAAAATCTTTAAACACAAAAATATAGTATTATGAATTTAGATAATATTGATATTAATAATTTACAAACAACTTGCACTTCATTACCAGATGATATGTGTTATTGTCATGTATGTGATAAATATTTGAAGAAGAAAAGTTTGAAACGTCATAAGAAAACAAAATCACATAAATTAAAATATGATGATTTTATGATGAATTATGAAAAAGATACTTATGTTTTTAATCATGATGTTGAGAAAGCATTAGAATCTGATTTATATGTAATTGGTAGAAAAATTCAAATCACTGAATGTAAAGCAACTGGTAAAATATTTTCAAATTTAATTCCTGATAGTATACATGAAATTTGTGAACCAATTAAAGGTTGGAAAAATAATTCAAAAGGTTTTTGGGTTTTAGGTAGTAATGGAGAACCTGTTAGAGTATTAATGAATGAATTTAAATTTATTTAATTATGGACATGTTACATATGAATTATTATAATGAAAAAACATTTAAACCTGAATTAGTTTATATTTCTGAAGAACATTTTGAAATTGCTAAAAATATACATAAAGTATATTCTGATTTAAAATTAAATGTTAGTCCTATAATGGTTGCTAATGATAAACGATCATTATATATTGGAATAAATTTAGAACATAAGGAAGATGTTGATTTTCGTGTTAAACGTGAATGTAATGAATATTTATACAAAGTTACTATTGAACCTCCAACATTAAGACAACCAGAAATAAGTCCTGATGAAAAAGCTTTGAAAGAAATATGGAAATGTAATCCAGATAAAAGAGAATATAATTTTGATGATATGAAAACTGATTAAAAATAAAATGAGAAAATCAGGATATTATTGGATAAAAATGAAAAACACTGATAATTGGATTATTGGTTGTTATCATGAAAGAACTAAAGTTTGGACAATATTTAATTTATATCGTTATTTTAATGATAATGATTTAAAAGAAATTGATGAAGAACAAATTGTAAGAAAAGAAAAATAATTATGATAACAATGAAAAGAATATTTTTAAGACAACGAGTTAAATCATTTTTTAAATTATTTTTCAAAAGAAGAATATTATTTACTCGTTCAGAAATGGAGGATGTTTATCTTACAGGAATTAAAGAAGGTAAAAAAGAAATGTTAAGAATTATTGGATCAAGTATTGACAATATTGAAAATGAGATGACAACAAAATTCGATGAAGTTATTAAAAAATTTAATTAAATAAAATATGGAAAATTTATTATTGTGGAAAGAGTGTAAAGATTTTCTATTTGAAAATATTGATAATAAAGGATTTACAGATAAATCCGTATTAATTTCGCAATCAGTTCATAACATATTGCGAGTTGTTAGAGGAATAAGAAATTTAGGTAATACAGTTGCTTATATATCTTCTCCAATTACGACAGGTAAATTATATTATCAATATTTATTTTCAGATCATATTATAAGTACTAAAGATTTAATTGAAGATAATTTAAATATTGTTCTTCAAGGTCTTGAAAAATATAAAAGTAATCTGAATATTCCTATTATAGTTCCAGCTTTATTTTGTCCTGTTCATAAAGATTGGGAACAACTTCAATTTATGTATTTATGGTATTCAATAATTGGAGAACAATGTACTGAAGTAAGATTTTTTGATGATTGGCATTATAGTACAGGTTGTATTCAAGAATTTACACATTCTAAACAATTGTTACTTGGTAATATATCTGTTGGTAAAGTTTTATATATGAATCCTAATGAATCATTTGAAGAAAATGATAAACGGATGAAAAATATTAAAACTAAAACACTGGAAGGATGTTTTATTTCAATTGATGAAGGATTGGAATTAATTAAATTCACAAGACAATTGTTAAGAGAACATAGTATTAATACTGATATTATTAATAAATGTATTGATATATTAAATGAATTAGATGAACTTGGATATGAATAATTTAAAATTTCAAACAACTACATTATGTTTTAAAAATCTAAAAAGAAATGAAAAACTTAAATGTATTTCTGTTTCAAGACAATTAGCTGTAGAATTTAAAATAGGATATTGTTATGTTATAGAATCATCTTCTTTTGATTCAGATAATAAAAAATATTATAATTTGTATGGTCATCCATATATTAATTTATATGAAGAAAATTTTGAATATGTTAATGAATTATTATTCAAATCATAATTTTGATAATATAAGGATATAAGTATTTAAGTATAAAATAATGACTGATGCAAAAAATGATTTAGGATTTAATATTGGTTCCAATTTAGATTCGAAAGAAAAAGTAATGATTATTAAAGATACTTTTTCTTATGAACAAAAGAAACAATACATTGAAAATATTGGTGATTATTTATCTAATAATTTTGCAAAACTTGATGGTTTTGATTACAGATGGAACTCGTTAATAACTTCAACACCACTTTTATTTGAAGATATTGATTATTTAAGATGTCGTCAATATGTTAATAATTCTATAACTGAAAAAGAAATACAAGCATATAAATCAGGACAATTAAGAGAACTTTATGCTACATTTGAAAATATGCTTGTATGTAATTTACAATATTATGACAGAATAATATCATTTTGTACAATGATATTTTTACATTATATTCGTTTATCTGATGAA
>Ga0302284_1000651_pt1 | contig 15860 bp, 23 predicted proteins | sample III_Fen_E2_1_FD_198760 | JGI IMG/M metagenome (GOLD analysis project Ga0302284, IMG submission 198760) | Peat permafrost microbial communities from Stordalen Mire near Abisko, Sweden - III_Fen_E2_1 | ecosystem: Environmental > Terrestrial > Soil > Wetlands > Permafrost | place: Sweden: Abisko...
GATGATGAAGAATTAAAAGAAATTGCATCAAAATTAATAACACAAAAAGATAAGATGTGGTTAATTGATTATATGTTAGAAATATTTGAAGAAAATACTATGATTAGATTCAGTGAAAATGGATATGATGAAGATGATATGGATGAAGAATATGATATATATGGATTACAATATAAGATATGGAAAGATTATATTTTCGGTGAAGATTATAAAAAAGCTCATAAAAAATTATTAGATGAATATATGAAGATGTCATTAGATGATTTATTATATTTGATTTATGATAATAATATAGAAATAGATTTTTAAATATGATAAAGAACTATAAAAAATTCAATGAAGGTTTATTAGATAAACTTCAAGGACCAACACAGGAAGAAATATTTAATAATTTAAAAAATAATCCAACTAAATTATTAAAATATTCTATTGATAATAAATTTGAAGAAGGTATTAAATATGCATTAAAAAATGGTGCTGAAATTTATGAATTTTTAAGATATATAAATTTTGAAATAACTGATTTAGATTCTATTGATTATTTGATTAAAGAATATGGTATAAATACAAATCAATTAACATTTAAAATTAAATCTTTAATAGATGATAATAATGACTTACTAAATACAAATACTTTTAGAAGTTTTATTAAAAATGGTTTAGATGTGAATTTCAAACATGATTTCTTTTTAAGGGTGTCTGCATATCATGGTTATGTTGAAACTGCTAAATTATTATTAGAAAAGGGTTCACATGCTGATATATTAGATAATCAACCAATTTACCAAGCTGCAATGAATGGACATTTAGAAATGGTTAAATTATTAGAAGAAAATGGTGCTGATGTCAATACTAAAAATTATATGCCTTTAAGATTAGCAGCATCAGGTGGATATATAGATGTTGTTAGATATTGTTTAACTAAATACACAACACAAGAAGTAATAGACGGATGTATAGAAGAAGCAGAACATAATAAACATTATGAGGTGGTTAAATTATTAAAAAGTGTTTAAAAGAAGAATAATAAAAATTATTCTTCTTTTTTTATATATAAATAAAACTATTAATAAACCATGAAAAAACATAATCCAAATAACAAATCAACTGTTAATAAATCACATGAAAATGGATTAACATTAGGTGAAAGAATATCAATATTTATAACAGGTAGAGTTGGTACAATTGGATGTGCTATACTTTTTTGTATAATAGCTTGTATTAGTTTACCAAATGCAATAGAATCAAAGGATGCGCTTATTATTGTTAGTTGGTTAGCACAAACCTTTTTACAATTGGTACTATTACCAATTATTATGATTGGTCAAGATTTACAAAGTAGACATTCTGAAATGCTTGCGGAATCAACATATGAAAATGATTTAAGTATGCATAAAGATGTGGATGAAATAAAAGATTTAGTTAAACAATTATTGAAAGATAAAGAAGAAAACAATATAACAGATGATAAAGAAGTATAATGAATTTTTAAATGAAGGTCTTTTAGATAAATTAAGAGGTCCTAATGATGAAGAAGTAATTTCTTATTACGGTGAAGATAATATGGATGAATTATTAATGAAAGCAATTTGGAATGGTGAATTATCTGGTGTTGAATTTGCAATAGAACACGGTGCTGATGTTAATTTTAGTAATGGAAGACCATTAATATATTCGTGTATTAATGGGAATAAAAAAATAGTTGAATTTTTATTAGAACATGGTGCTGATGTGTCCAATAAAAATTATGAAGCAGTAACACTTGCTTATTCTAAAAATAACCATGATATAATAGAATTATTATTTACTTATATAGATAAAAAATCACATAGTTATAAATATTATATTGGTGATGAAGATTAAAAATAAACTTAAATATGATAAAGAAGTATAAACAATTTTTAAATGAAGGTATTCTTCAACATTTAAAAGGTCCAAATAAAGAAGAACTTTGGAATAATATTAAAAATTTTGATCCTGATAAACTATTAGATAAATCTATGGAATATGGGATTTTTGATGGTGTAGTAAAAGCATTTGAAGAAAGTGATAGATTATTAAAAGGTGGAAATAGATATACTATAAATGTATATTATATTAAATTTGAATATTTAGATAACTTCAATGAAGAAGAAGCATATTATATAATTAAAAGGTTTATAGACAAATTTGACTTGGGTTCATTACTTCAAAAAAGTATTGTTGGTAATTCTATGCATGGTGTTAAATTTGTATTTAATCCTATTCTTTCAGAAGATGAAAGAACAAAAGAAAGAGAATTAAAAAAAATAGAAGAATTTGAATCAGATAAAAATTATTATATAAGTAGTGGTTTATCTACATGTGTTAAACATAATAATTATAAAATGTTAAAAATTTTATTAGATAATTCAAATGCAGAATTAAAAATACCAAATGAATGCATAAACTACGCTTGTGAAAAAAATATGATAGATATTGTTAAATTATTAGTAGAACACGGTGCAGATATAAATCAAAAAGGTGGGGGTTATCCGTTAATAAATGCGTGTGAAAATGGAAATGTTAGAATAGTTGATTATTTAATTGATAATGGTGCTGATATAAATGTTAGAGGTGGTCATGCATTAGATACTGCTGCTATGGAAGGATATACTGATGTAGTTAGATTATTAATTAAACGTGGTGCTGATATACATCAAAGTACAGAATATGCATTAGGAATATCAGTATATTCAGGGTATTATGAACAAGCAAAAGAATTATTAGAACTCGGTGCTGATATTAACAATGCTAAATATAATTTTATAGATTATGGTATAAAAAAAGGTTCTCCTGAAATGAAAGAATTAATAAAAAAATATTTGAACAATGATAAAGAAGTATAAACAATTTAATGAAGGTGTCTTACAACATTTATCAGGACCAAGTGAAGATGAAGTGTTGAAAAATAATCCTAATAACTATTTAGAATATGCAGTTGAAACAAATTCAATTGAAAAAATAAATAAAGCATTGGAACATGGTGCAGATTTATTAAATGATGAATGTTATATATTCACACTTGAATTGTCAGATGAAATATTAAAATTTTTTAAAGAAAAATTAAACTTACCCGAAACTGCTGTTGAATTTATTGAAAAATTATTTAGTAATTTAAAACAAAGAAAAACTGAATCAGGAAAAGAAACAGAATTCTATAATGATTATGGTGTGGTTTATATATTAAACAAAGCTGGTAATACATTAATAAGAATGTCAAACACATTATTTTATGTTTTTATAAATATTTATATATTAGTATCAAGGAAAAGAATTGCAGAACATATTAAAAAATATGTTAATGATAATTTAGAAATAGTTATCAATTCAAGTGATGTTATATTCGATTTAAAAGGATATTTAAATGATAAAAATTATTTAAATGAAAGTATTTTAGATAAACTTAAAGGACCATCTAAAGAAGATGTGTGGGATATGTTAAAGGGATTAAACCCACAAGAATTATATAAAAAATCATCAGAATTAAATTTTGTTGATGGTGTTAAAAAAGCAATAGAATTAGGTGCATATGAAGGTGATTTAAACGAATTGTTAAATACTGCAATAAAACTTGATGATAAAAAACTGATTGAACTTGCAGTAGATAAATTTAATAAAGTAAATAAAAAAATTGTAGCTGGTTGGTATGGTAATATGAGTGATGTTATAAGAAACAGTAGTGATTATGCACTTAAATATATAATTAGTAAAAATCTAATTACTAAATCTGATTATTTTTATGTATTGGATAGAGTAGCAGAAGATGGTAGATATGATGTGTGTAAATTTTTATTAGATAATGGTGCTGATATTCATCATGGTGGTGATTCTGCTATACGTTGTGCTGTATCACAAGGACAAATTGATATTATTAAATTATTTATTGAATATCATGCTAACTTAAACCCAGATAGTAAAGATTTAATAAGAGAAGTTATTGGAAATTATTACAGACAAAAAAACACTTTAGATATATTAAAACTACTTATTGAAAATGGTGCAAAAGTTACGGGTGATGCTTACTATTTAGCTAAACATAAAAAATATCAAGATGTAATAGACTTATTAGAAAAATATATAAAAAAACCAAATACCAATGATTAAGAATTATAAAACATTCAATGAAGGTTTATTAGATAAACTTGAAGGATTTTCCAAAGAAGATATTAAAAAGAATTTCTTAAAAGGTGAAGTGCGTATAGATAAATATATTCAAACGTGTAAAGAAAATGGTTGGGAATTACCAACACATGAAGAATGTAAAGCATTATTTTTAAATGGTAAAATTAATGTTGATAAATATATTCAATTATGTGATTCTAATGATTGGAAAAAACCATCAGAACAAGAAATTATGGATTCTGTTTTAAAAGAAACACCATCCAATATGTTATGGTATTCTTTAAAAAATAGTTTTTTACCTGGTGTAAAAAAAGCAATTGAATTAGGTGTTGAAATAACTGATGGTAGTTTAGAATTTTTAAATCGCAATATGGAAATGGGTTTAAAGGATATGACAACAGTAGAATATGAAATAGTGAAATTACTACTAAGTAAAGGAATTATACCAACGGTGAATTATTTTGAAAATTTAGTTTATTCATGTTTTCCTGAAAATAAAATACTAATAAACATTATTAAATTATTATTGGATAGATTAGTTCAAGTTAAAGAAATTGATAAATTGGATTTTAATAAATTATATGAATATTGTGAAGATAACAAAAATAAAGAACTATTAGAATTATTAAAAAGTTATTCAAATGAAAAATTTACACCATCAAAAAAGAAATGGTATGAAAAGGTATTTAAATCTAATGAAAGTCTATTAGATAAACTAAAAGGACCATCTAAAGAAGAAAGATTAGAATATTTAGAAACATTGGACTCAAATGCTGCACTTATTAAGTCATGTGAAGATGGGTTTTTACCTGGTGTGTTACAATCAATAAAACGTGGTGCAAAAATTTTTCCTTGGTCAAAAATGTTTTTCGAAGGTATTGTTAATGCAGATTGTTCAAATGAAATTAAACATGAAATTATTAAAATTCTTTTAGAAGGTGGATTCAATCCAAATCGTTATCATTTATGGAATTTAGGTAGTTTAATTAGTGAATTGGATGATAAAACAAGAAACTTAGTAATTGAATATTATAATAAACATCTTTAATAAGTTAAATAATATAAAAAGTTTGGTAAATAGAAAAAATTGTATTACTTTTGTTTCATAATTTTAAAACAAATAAATATATGGAATTTAAAACTATTCAATTAGCAGACTTACACCCAGGTGAAATACAAGTAGTTAATCTCAAAAAAGATGACAACTTTTTCTATTTAGGTCTTGAATACAAAGTAGTAAATCCTAAAAAACGACATGCTATTCGTCTTCACGATGAACAAAATTGTAAATTCACACCCTTCACATTTGTAACTAAGAAATAATATAAACTTTTAAAAATAATAAACATGAAGAAATGGTTAGTAGTATTTTTAATGATGGTGACTATATGTATATCACCAAGTGTATTTGCAGTAACTGATTCAGTTAAAACGGAAAATCCGAATCAAGATTACAGTAAAAGTATTCCAAATCCAACAAATTATGTAAATGATTTTGCTGGTATGTTTCCTAAAGATAAGGTTGATGAATTAAATTCAAAACTTTCCAAATATCAAAAGTCATCAGGTATGGAAATTGCAATTATAACTGTAAATACATTGGGTGAAAATGCTGATATTTCAACTTTTGCTACTGATGTATTTCATAAATGGGGTGTAGGTAAGAAAGGTGCTAATAATGGTATTCTAATTGCAATAGATAAAACTGAACATAAATATGAAATACGTACAGGATATGGTTCAGAAATTGTATTACCCGATGCTTTATGTAGTAGATTTGGTAGAAATGAATTAGTACCATCCTTTAAAACAGGTGATTATATCGGTGGTGTTAATAAATTAGTTGATGCTATTATTAAACAGGTTGGTTCAAATTCAGCAGATATAGCACAATTTCAAAAATTATATAAGGATAAACAAAAACAAGAAGCACAAGCAATTAAGAATGATATTTTTAATACTTTAATAGGATTAGTATTGTTAGTATTACTAACTATTTTAATTACACTTGGTATTAAAAAACATAAAATAAAAAAAGAACTGTTAGATAAATCAAAAATCTTAATCAATAATGTTCAATCATCAATGTATAGATTTAATTCTGCGATAAAAGATAATAAAGATGCTGAATACGTAAATAATATTATAATACAACTTAATAATATTATATCAGGTGATAAGATAACAGACATTCCAACTACTGATGTAGAAATGAATGAAAAATTATGTAATCATGTCGATATAATAGATAATTTTACTGTAAAGGTGAAACGTTTTAATTCAGCTCATATAACAGCATTGAATGTTGATTCTTATGAATCTAAAATTAAAGATTATATTAAAAGTATTAAAAGTATTGAAGATGAATTAACTTTTTATGGTATTAAATCAGGTAATGATATAACTGATAAGAACGTAGATTTAATTTGTAAAATAGTTAAAGATAATAATAGTAATTCAAATATATTTCAATGTGTAGATTCAATGACAAGTGCATTGGAATCAGTTAAAAGTTCTTACAATGATATAGCAAATATCAAATCGAATATTCCGAATATGTTATATAAATTAGAAAATTGTAAAAGTGATTTTCCTAAATGGATTAAACTTTTAGAAGATAATAATTTATCAAAATATAATGATACATTGAATCATAATATATCCATATTGGGTGTTCTATTAAAATCAGATAGTTCAAAAGTTATATCACAATTTAATCAGTATAAAGTATGTGAAGACTTTGTTAAAAAAGTAGTAACTGATGAAAAGAACCGCTTACAAAGAATTAAAGATGAGGAAGAAGAAGCAGAACGCAGACGTAGACGTGCAATACAAGATGAAGAAGACCGTATTAGTCGTGCAGCAATCGCAGCAGCAGCTTATTCAAGTTCATCTTATTCAAGTTCATCATATGATAGTGGTTCATCATCAAGTGACTTCGGTGGATTCGGTGGTGGTGATACTGGTGGTGGTGGTTCAGGGGGTTCTTGGTAATTATAAAAAAAGGAAGATTAATAATCTTCCTTTTTTGTTTTAAATAGTAGTTGACTTTTTCAATACTTCTTTATATTTAGATGTTACTTCTATTAATAATTCTTCTAATAAATCACTATTTAATATATCAATCATATCTACTCCTTTTGTTTCTACTGTGTGCATTTTAAGTGGTACCAATTTATAAATTAATTCATCATAATTTTCATCAGTGATTTTTCCCGCATCAACTTCATTAAAATTTATATCGAAAATTTCTACTCCCACTAAAACCATTTCGTTATTATCTAATAGTAGATATATGTCTTCTTCTTCTTCATCGAAATCTTCGAAGATTGGAATCCCATCTATAATTTTATCACCGTCTAAAATATATAAACTTGGTTCACCTTCTACAATAAAAACCGCACCATATAATTTAACATCGGGAATAAATAATTCAAAATCTTTTTCCATACAAATTTGTTTGTTTTAAGTATATATTAATCTTTTACTGACTAAAAAATATAATTGTGTTATATATCATAAATATATACTATAAATTAAATAAACACGAATGAATAAAAAATATTTAGTAATATCAAGTGTTGGTGATGGATCTTGTCATAAAGAATGGGTTTTAGGTGATGCTGAATTCGATTTATTTTTAATATACTATGGTTCTAATGATTTTATATTTAATTCTTATAAAAATGATGCTATTATGGTAATAAACAAAAAAGGTGAAAAATTAGACTTAGTTAAAAATCTTATTAATGAAAATCAAGATTTTATATTTGGTTATGATTATATTTGGTTACCCGATGACGATATAAGTATATCAACGGAAGATATCAATAGATTATTTACTTTAAGTGATAGTTACAACTTAAAATTATCACAAGCATCTGTTAAAGATATTGGTAATTTTATTTCACATCCTGTAACAATAACAAATAATAATTATAAAATTAGATATACTAATTTTGTTGAAGTTATGGCACCTATGTTCAGTTCTGAAACATTAAGACAACTTTATTATACTTTTGATTTTTCTGAATCTAAATGGGGAATAGATTATTTATGGACTAAACTATTAGGATCACCAATAGATAAAATAGCAATTATAGATGAAATTGTTATGATACATACAAAACAAGTAGGGTGTGATTATACAAGGTTTCGTATTAATCCATATGTAGATTTATATAAGTTATTCAGTGAATATAATTTAAATTATGAAATTATAACTTACAATGTATATTCTTAATCCATTCTTCTAATTTTTCAAATGCTGATAGTAAAACTTTATCCATATCATAATATTTATATTCCCCTAATCTTCCACCAAATAATACCTTATCTTGACTTAGACTTAATTGTTTATATTTAAGATATATTTCATTATTTATTTCATCGTTTACTGGATAGCTTGGTTCTATTTTTTCTGGAATATATTCAATCGGATATTCTTTAGAAATCCACGTACTATCAGTTTTACTATTTTCAAAATGTTTATGTTCAATAATTCTTGTATAAGGTATATCAATGTCAGTGTAGTTTATAATTGATGTTCCTTGATAGTTATCTATCCTATGATATTCATGTTCTAATCTAACAGTCTTATATTCTAAATAACCATATTGATAATTATAGTAACTATCAATAGTACCAGTGTAAATTATTTTATCAGATAAATCATCCCAATAACTTTTAGATAATAAATAATCGGTATTATATATAACATCAATACCATCTAATAGTTTTTCAAAAATTTGTGTATATCCACCAATAGGGATACCTTGATATTTGTCATTAAAGTAATTATTATCATATGTGAATCTAACAGGTAAACGGTTAATTATTTCTTTAGGTAAATCTTTTGGTTCTTTTTTCCATTGCTTAGTAGTATACCCTTTAATTAATTTTTCATATACATCTGTTCCAACTAATTTAATTGCTTGTTCTTCTAAATTATTTGGTTTATTAATTTTCTTACTTTGACGTTTTATTATTTTTTTTGCTTCTTTCGGATGTGTTATATTCCACATCTTGCTAAATGTAAACATGTTAAATGGTAATGGGTATATTTCATTTTTATAATTAGCAACGATAGTATGTGTATAACTATTAAATTCAGTAAATTGATTAATCCAATTCCATACTTTTTCATTTGATGTGTGGAATATGTGAGCACCATAAATGTGAATATTTATATCATCCCATTTTTCAGTATAACAATTCCCACCGATATGATTTCTTTTTTCTAATACACAGACTTTATAACCTTTCTTATTTAGTTCATATGCACAAGTTGCACCAAAAATCCCACTACCGACTATTAAAAAATCATATTTCATATTTTTATTTTTGTTTTATTTATATATAAAAGAAAAATAGGTTAAGGTGATAAAGAAATTCAATGAATTTATTAATGAAGATATTTTGAATAAATTAACAGGTCCAAGTAAAGAAGAAATAATGTATTCATTAAATACTATGTCACCTGATAAAGCGTTAACTAAGTCAATCAAATTAGGGTTATTAGATGGTGTTAAAATAGCAATCGAAAGAGGTGCTGATTTAGAAGATGAACATAACACTGATGACGCATTTAATTATCCCGAAATATATAAATATTTAATAGAACATGGTGCATATCAACACCCATATACATTATTAAGAAATTCTATCTTACTTGAATATTTTTACGGTGTTGAAAAAGCAATAAATGAAGATATTGATTTAAATGACGAAGAATTAATTATTGGTGCATTTGAACATTTTAATAAAGATATAATAGAATTATTATTAAGAAATAATGTACTTGTAACAGAATATGCAATTGAAGAAATAGAAAAAATGTTTGATGGAAATATTGATAATACAGGGTATTACAAAAATTTATTACAAAAACACATAACAGAATAATGATAAAAAACTATAACAAATTTAATGAAGGATTAATAGATAAATTAAAAGGATATTCAGATGAAGAAGTTTGGAATAATCTTAAAGAATTAGGACTTGATAAAGCATTAATTAAAGCATGTAAAATTAATTTTTTATATGGTGTTAAGAAAGCATTGGAAGAAGGTGCTAATTATAAAGCTGAATTTAATAAACCATTTAGAAATGCTTGTGATAACGGATGTTATGATGTTGTTAAATTCTTTTTGGATAATTATAAAATTAATAAAGTAGCAATTGAAAATGGATTTCATAATTCATTTGCTCATGGTGATAAAAGAATTACGAAATTATTAAATAAATATTTAAATGTTAAAGAAGGAATAAATGATTATTTAAAAGGACCTAATATGGAAGAAGTGTGGAAAAATCTTGGATTTGATGAAGGATTCAATTCAGCAGAAGAATATTTTAGTTATGTATTTGATAATTTCAATTTTAGAGAAAGACCTTTAGTTTATAAAAGATGCTATGATAATGGTACAACAGTTATTAACTATAATACTAAACATGAATATATAGACTGTAATTTAGGTAAATATATTAAAGTAATGGAAAAGATATTTGGATTAACATATGATAATTGTGTCAGAATAATAACAAAAGTTTTAAAAAAAGAACTTGAATTAGATATAGATATAAATTTTACCATTGATAGTGATAATGAATATTATGAAAATGTTTTTCCTAATGAAGATTAAAATAATTTAGACTATGATAAAGAAATATAAACAATTTAATGAAGGATTATTGGATAAGTTAAAAGGTCCATCAATGGAAGAATTACTTAAAAATAGTAGTCCTGAAAGAATATTAAAAACGGGTGTAGAATTAAATGATTTAGATATGGTAAAATTTGCAGTCGAACATGGTGCAAATGTTTATGGTGAAAGTCAAATGGTATTATTCTTTTCTATACATCATAAAAATAATGATATGATATTATACTTATTAGAACACGGTGCTAATTTAAAGGATGAAAATATAATAGGTATATTAAAATTAAATGATATAGAATTATTTAAAGAAGTATTAGAAAAATATAAACCATCATACCAATTAGATGATAGTATATTATTTTATGCGGTTTCAGTAGATAATATAGATGCTGCTAAATTTTTAATAGAAAATGGTTTAAATGTAGATTTTGAAAATGGAACACCTTTAAGATGTGCTATTGTAAAAAATAATCTTGAACTTGTTGAATTATTGGTTGATAATGGTGCAACTATTACACAGGGAATAATAGATTTATCTAAAAAATCTGTATTTATTGAATCGTATCTAAAAAGAAATTTTAAGAAAACTAATGAAGGTGTATTAGACAGAATGAAAGGACCAACGGAAGAAGAAGTAGGTACAGAACTTAAATATAAATTAGAAAATAAAGAAATTAGTAGATATATATTTATTAAATCATGTGTTGAAAATAGTTTATATAAAACGTTGGGTGAATATTTTGAATCATTTTATGGTAAAGAAAAAGAAAAACCAATGGGGTTAGCATTATTGCTTTCAGTCGAATGTAATAATTTAGAAATTTTAGAATTTTTATTAAATAACTTTTCATATGACATTGTTATGTTACAACGTGCATTTAAACAAATAAATTCTAATACTGATAAAAAGATTGGAAGTTGTATTTCGAATTTTATAAATAATTTCAATAAAAAATAAAACTATGATGAAAAACTATAAACAATTTAATGAAGGTATAAATGATTATTTAAAAGGACCAACCAAGGAAGAAGTTTTACGTGATTTAATAAAGAAAAATAGGAATAACCCTAATGCATTATTAGATGTTTCATGTAAGTATGATTTACCAAAAGGTGTAGAAAAAGCATTAAGTTTAGGTGCAAATTTTCCTCAACGTGATGGTAAATATGACAATGCGTTACATAATCTAATAGAAGCAAATTGTCTTGAAGTTATTCCTGTTCTTATGAAGCATGGTATTATATTTACTGAAATACCACCACTTGAAGTATTGGAACAATTATATGATACTTATAAAGAATGTGTACTGTCCATATTAGACACAGCACCATCAGACGTTGCAATGATTAGGTCACTTGAATTAGATTGCTTAGAAGGGGTTAAAAGTGCATTAAAACGTGGTGCTGATATACATAATATAAATGAATACCCTTTAAGATATGCTTGTGATCAAAATCAATATGAAATAGCTAAATATCTTTTAGAGAATGGTGCTAATGTTCATGCAAAAACTGAATATTGTTTACGATATGTTATTATGAGTGAAAATATTGAAATTGCAAGATTGTTAATAGAACATGGTGCAATAGTACAATATCAAATGATAAAAAAAGTAAAGGAAGAAGGAAACAAAGAACTATTGGATTTATTACTTAAAAATTATAAGAAAACTAATGAAAGTGTATTAGATAATTTAAAAGGTCCAAGTGATGAAGAATTATTAAAAAAATATGATGGATGGAAACTAATTAATATTTTTTATGATGCAAGTAGATTAGGTTGGTTGAATGGTATTAAATATGCAATAGAAAAAGATAATGGTCTTAAAAAATATATTGATGTTATTTTAAGAAAAGCATCAGATAAAGGATATTTAGAAATAGTAAAATATTGTTTAGACAATGGTGCTGATATACACACATGGACTGATGCATCATTATGTAGTGCAGCAGAAAGTGGACATTATGATGTGGTTAAATATTTGTTAGATAATGGTGCTGATGTGTATTCAAAACGTTCATATGAAGACGAAGAAGGTGCAGAAAGTTATAATGCATATGAATTAGCACTTATGAATAACCATGATGAAGTAGCTAAGTTAATAAAAACATATATGAAAAAATGATAAAGAAATATATACAATTTAACGAAGGTGTCCTTCAACATCTAACAGGTCCAAACGAAGAAGAGGTATGGAAAGAATTTGGGTATGATAAACCATTTAATTCACCACAAGAATTCTTAGATTATATTACTTCTGATTTAGAAGAATATAAAAATCCAACTTTTCCAAATAGTTTATTTCTTAGAAAGGATGGTAAAATATTATTTGAAATAGTGTATGATAGTAATCTAATATATGTAGAATACTTTGATGTTTATGAAATACTTGAAAAGATATTCAGTATGTCTGTAACACAAATAAAAGAATTAATAACTAATTATTTTACACAAAATTATTATTTACAGAATTATCATGTTTTTCATTATTCTAATTTAGTTAGTGCAAGATGGTGGTTCAACACTAAAAATAACAGAAGTCCACTAAATAACAGAAATTTTAAAAAGGTTAATGAAGGTGTATTAGATAAATTAAAAGGTCCTGATACGGGAGATGTGTGGAAGAATCTTGGATATGATAGAACCTTTGATACAACAGAAGATTATTTTACCTTTGTATTTAATAATTTAACTGTTTCAAGAAAAAAGATGTTTTATGATGAATGGAAAGATGTTGAATGGAAAGATGATGATGGTATGATTGTTATTAGTTATAATAAACTATCAAAATATGTAGATTGCAATTTAACAGAATATATTGACATAATGTATAAGATGTTTGATTTATCATATGATGATTATATTAGAACAATAAGAAATTTTCTAAAAAAGGAATTGATGTTAGATAATGATATACGTATACATTTTGATAATTGGTAAAATGATTAAATATATTTAGAAATGGAATAGAAAAAGGTGATAATTACTTATCACCATTTTCTTAATCTTATTTTTTCAATGCACATCTTCCTATATTCAGTTAGTAACATAAAGAATTTTTGTTCATAACCATATATTAAATCTTCTTTAATCTTTATATATTTTTCACCTGTCAATGAATCTGAAATAAGTGAAGTAACAATAAATATTTTTCTTTTTTCTTCATTTATTATTTTTTCATTTATACAAACAATTATATCACCTACTTCAAACATATATTTCGTTTTAAAATTTTTTCAATACATCTTTTTCTATGTTCAGGTAAAGATATGAAAAGTTTTGAATCATAACCCACTTCCCCACCAATAAAACATTCGTGAAACACTAACCCCTCATTATGCGGTCCAAACATTCTTTTTATAGTAAATTTAGACCTTCTATTCCTTGTTATTATACCTTCATCAATACAAACAACTATATCATCTACTTCGAATGTATTCATTATTTCCAAATATATCCTTTAAGTATATTCGGAAAGAATATAACAACAATAATAATTATTAACGCAACAACCCAAAAAATTATACCAGCAAGATGTTCTTTTTTAATTTTCATAATTTTCATATTTTTGTAAAGATATAAAATATTTTTAATATATCCAAATTATTTATTAAATATAACGTTATTTATTTCTTTTTAATATTTTTTTAATTTTCCTTTTTCTATATTCTTCTAAAGATATAAAATATTTTTCATCGTAATGATTAAATGTTAATGTGTCAAAATTTAAATAATCTGATGGTGTGATATATTTATTAAAAAGTATAATAGAAATATCACCACCAATTGTCCAAATATGTTTTATTTCAATTTCTTCATATGTTTTTAATCTTAAACGTTTATCAGTACAATAAACTTTATCACCTACTTCGAACATATCCTATTTTTAATTTTTAATATCTTTTCTTTTCTATTACTTATTATAATTTCGTGTATTAAGTTTTCACTTTTTTCTTCATCATATGCAATATTAAACATTTCACTTGATGTTATATTTAACGGTACTTTATATAATCTTTTAAATACACCATAACTAATTCTTTCAATTAAACCAGCTTTCTGTAAAAAGTTCCTATAATTATCTACTGTACTACCTAAAGTATTCATTTCAGTTCTTCTTATTATTTCGTGTTCATTTACATAATTTCTAAATTCTTCCCATTTATTCATTTATCCACCCATTTGTTTCTAAATATTCAGCGATTTCATTATATTCAACTAAATTTATACTATGCATATATTCCTTTAAATCTTGTAAAATTGTTTTAACTAAGTAATCTATATAAGCAAGAATTAATGCATCTGTACATATTTTTCTATATTCTTTAATATCACTATGAAAATGGTTATAATCATTTTTAATAAAATCAATACGAAGATTGTTATTGTCTTTAAACTCTTTATAGTGTTTATTAAATATTTTCATATATCTGTCTAAAATAACAATCATTTCTAATTCAATAGCACTATAATCAGATGGATCATAACTTAACTCTTGACCGAATTGTTTCATTTTCATTTTTATTTTTTCCATAATATTTTTTTTATTTTTTCTTGTCTTAATATCATCACTGCTTTATCATAAAAATCATTTACAAATGTATTATTATATTTCATATAAGCATTTGCAAATGATTTCTGTGGTCCAAAAGTCGAAGTATTAGTATATGTTTTAATAATATAATTTTTATATAATTCATATGCATAATCATCTAACTGGGTTGTTTCATCAGACCATTGACCACAATGTTTATCTATTATCATTTAATTGCTAATTTTAAATCTAATATATAATTAACTAAATGAACTAATGGATCAATTGTTATTTCCATTGTTTCATTATATTCTTTTTGTTTCTTTAATATCAATGCACCTTTGTTTATTAATATTTCATTGTGAAATTCTTTTAAGTATTCAAAGAATGGACGTGATAAAAATTTAAATGCATCATCAAAGTTAATAAAGTAATTATTCATTACAAAATCATAATTTGCTATTGGATTTAAATCACCCAATATAATAAACTTATATAAATCTACCTTGTCGCTTCCATA
>Ga0302284_1000655_pt1 | contig 15822 bp, 15 predicted proteins | sample III_Fen_E2_1_FD_198760 | JGI IMG/M metagenome (GOLD analysis project Ga0302284, IMG submission 198760) | Peat permafrost microbial communities from Stordalen Mire near Abisko, Sweden - III_Fen_E2_1 | ecosystem: Environmental > Terrestrial > Soil > Wetlands > Permafrost | place: Sweden: Abisko...
AATGTCATCACCAGCTTCAAAAAGCAATCTTCTGATAGCTGAATCAGTTACTAAATCCTGCGACAAAGCTATTGGTCTGAGGTGAAGGTCAACTATTTTTTGAACATATTTCATCTTCTCATTCAATGGAAGTTTCAGTTTTCTGAAAATATCGGGAATCATTTTTGAACCAACAAATTCGTGGCCATGAAATGACCAGCCGGTGTCAGGTAGGTATTTTTTTGTTACTGGCTTGGCAATATCGTGAAGCAATGCAGCCCATCTAAGCCATAGATTATCAGTATTTTTACTTATGTTATCAAGAACTTTTATTGAATGATGAAAATTGTCCTTATGCGCTTTGCCCTCTTTCGTCTCCACTCCTTTGAGATTATCCAGCTCAGGAAAGATTATTCTGAGCAATCCAGATTGTTCCAGAAGAATGAAACCTTTTGAAGGATGTGGACACATTATAATTTTATTCAGCTCTGTTACAATCCTTTCAACCGATACTATTTTTATTCTCTCTGCATTTTCTTTAATTGATTTGAACGTCTTATCCTCAATTGTAAAATTAAGCTGGCTGGCAAATCTGATTGCTCTCATCATCCTCAACGGATCATCGGAAAATGTTTTGTCGGGCTCCAGAGGAGTTCTGATTATTTTCTTTTTCAGATCACCCATGCCGCCAAAAGGATCTAAAAACTCCCCAAATGTCTCTTTATTTAAACTTATTGCCAGGGTGTTAATAGTGAAATCCCTTCTTTTCTGATCATCTTCCAGAGTACCGTTTTCAACAACAGGTTTTCTTGAGTTTCTGTTGTACGACTCCCTTCTTGCGCCAACAAACTCAATCTCATATTCCCGATTCCTGAACATCGCTGTTCCAAAATTTTTAAAGACAGTGACTTTTACACCAGGATGTATCATTCCCGCTGCTTTCTGTGCAATATCAATTCCGCTTCCGATCACTACTATATCAATATCCTTATCGGGATGATCCCTTTTTAGAAGACAATCTCTTACCCAGCCTCCTATGACATATGCTTGTACATTCTCAGATGTAACCACAGATGAAAGTATCTCGAAAATTTTGTCATTAAGACATATATTCATATATAGATATGACAATTTGTTAATTATTCATGACAAAGTTACAATTAATACTCAATTATAGGTTAATATTGATAATTGCTGTTTATTGGCATAATGGTTGTGCTTGAAGTAAACAAAGACAGTTTCTTTATGTTTATAAAAAAAAATGATATGATAGAACATCTGACAAAAGAGACATTTTTGAATAAAGTATTCAATTATGAGAAGAACAAAGAATGGAAATATGAAGGGGAAAAGCCATGTATAATTGATTTTTATGCTGATTGGTGTGGCCCTTGCAAAGTTGTGGCTCCTGTTCTTGAGGATCTGGCAATTGATTTTGATGGTAAAATTAATGTTTTCAAAGTGGATACTGAGGCAGAGCAGGAACTTGCATCGGTTTTTGGCATAAGAAGCATTCCTTCATTTTTATTTGTTCCTGCAGATGGTCAACCGCAGATGGCATTGGGGGCATTACCAAAAGAAACCTTTGTTAAAGCATTTAAAGATGTACTTGGTGTAGAAAAATAATCATTTCGTCAAAAACTTATGCCGGTTTACTAAAAAATTGACGAAAAATGAAACATTTTATTTCTCATCAACGTTTAATAATAAAGAAGCTAGTAATTTAGGTTTTAAGGGTTTTTTTCATGGATTTAGGTTTAGGGTAGTAAAGTAGTAAATCAGGACTTCGGTCCTGATTTATTTTATGCAAGGTCCTTAAATATACTATTAATCTCCTCTTCAGTTAACCTGAGCTTTTTCTGACATTCCTTTATCAGTTCTGAAGCTCGTTTTACTTCAACCGACAGCTTATCAATATCCAGATCGCCGCTTTCGATATTATGCAGAATGTTCTCTATTTCTACGACTGCACTGTTAAATGAAAATTCTTTCTTAGCCATATTATTAAATATTAAAAAAATTCATTAACTATTAATTGTTTTTAATTTGAGAAACCCACCTCTTCTCCCTATCTTCCTTTTATTTTGACAACCTTGCTTTTTAATGTTCCTCTATAGAGTTGTGTATCAATCATATCGTCATTTTTTATCTCTTCGAAATTCTTCAATATTTTACCATTAATTGAAGTAATGGAGAAACCTCTTCGGAGTATATTCTCGGGATTAAGGTGTTGTGACGAGTTCTCCAAACTTTTTAACATAACCTTCTTTGAATTCAGACAATTAATCGTATCTGCGATAAGTCTTTCTCTGTTTCTCTTAAGTACCAGGTCTTTTCCTGAGGTAAGAGATTTCATTGCTGAAGAGAGTCTTGATTCCAGGTTAGCAGGGATGAGACCGGCTCTTATGATCAATTCCTTACCAATACTGATTATTTCAATTATTTCAGATGAAAGTTTATCCTTTATGCCGGACATCATTATTCGTGCAAGAGGAAATAATTTAATAGATGATGCTTCAATTCTGTTTTTGTTTTTTTCAATAATAATCAGTGAGGCTACGGTTATCAGGGAACTCATTTCAATAATGTGATTTTCTGCATCAGCAAAAGTATCTATAAGAAAATCGGCCACAGCAGTGGGAGTTTTCAGCGACCTGTTTGCGACCATATCAGTGACGGAAACATCCTTATCATGACCGATACCGGTAATTACCGGCAGAGGAAACTGGGTGACATGGTAAGCGATATTATAACTGTCGAACCAGCTAAGGTCTGATTGAGAACCTCCGCCTCGTATAATCACAACCAAATCAAATAAATGGGAGTTTAAAGCGATTTTGTCCAATGCAGTTATTACACTCAGCTCGGTTTCAGTACCTTGCAAAGATGTTTCGATAAGCGAAGTATAAAACACATATCCAAAACTGTTGCCTTTAAGATGGTTGACAAAATCTGAATATCCGGCTGCACTCTTTGAAGAAATAACAGCAATTCTTTGAGGAACAGCCGGAAAAGTGAGTTCTTTATTCATGGAGAATACTCCATCCTGCTCAAGCTTTTTAATAATAAGCTGGCGTTTCATTGCCATTTCTCCAACGGTAAAAGCCGGATCAATATCTGAAATTATCAGGCTCAGACCATATAATTCATGATATTCAACCTTAGCTTTTACAAGTATTTTGAGTCCTTCCCTGAGAGATTCTCCTGTAATATTTTCAAAAAATGCTTTGAGGAATCTGTACCGGTTACTCCATATTATTGCTTTTACCCTTGCCCTGACATTTTTCTCATCCTGATGTTTTTCAATTAATTCGAGGTAACAATGGCCGGCGTTGTTCTCTGTTAGCTCTGAAATTTCAGCGATTACCCAATATATGTCAGGTAAAGCCAGATACAATGAATCTCTTATGATCAGCTGTAATTCAGTTAGCGAGACTTTTTCAGCCATGATCAGTTATTTAGTTTAACAACTTTCCGGACATTTATTTCTGAACCATTTCTGACCCGCAATAAATATACTCCTTGTGCCTTGTGTTGTAATTCTGTAATAGTCAGAGTCCTACCCGCATAATCAGTAAAGTCCTTCCTGAGTATTAATTCCCCTGTCATGGAAATTATCTCAATAGAAATGTTTTCAGGGGGAATGGGGAAAATAATTTCAAAACTTCCGGTTGTCGGGTTTGGACTGACTATTACTCCATGGTCAGGTACCTTTATATATAAATTTTGAAGCTCATTCAGAGCAAGAACGATGTCAGGGATTCCGTAACCATATAGTGAATCGGGATTGTTATATCTGTCAGCTGAGGAATGAAGGACTTTGATGATGTCGTTGTTTAAAGCGCGTGGCATCGCCTGCATAAGGCAGGCTGCCATTCCACTTAAAACCGGACAGGAAAAGGAAGTCCCGCTTGATCTGCCAACTGTAAATTCGGATGTTTGAACAGGTACAAGTACTCCCATTGTAACATTATCAGGTTTAATTCTGGCATCTGAAGATGGTCCGGCAGAAGAAAAATCTGAAATAATTCTATTCCCGTCAACAGCTCCGACAGCTACAACACTATCACCATCTGAGGGGAAAATAATATACTTCCAGTTAGAAGTCCTCTCATTCCCGGCGCTATTTACTACCAGAATTCCTTTTGATGCAGCGATATCAGCTGCTCTGGTCACGAAAGCAGTATTACCGTCAAGATCGGAGTACTTGTAGTTAAGAGTTGAATCATCAAAAATGAAGTATCCAAGTGATGAGGAAATAATATCAGCTCCTGAACTGTCTGCAAACTCAGCACCCGCAGCCCAAAAATCTTCTTCGCATGGGAATTCTGAGGCTACATCTTCAGTTTTTAGAAGAAGAAAATCAGCTCCCGGAGCTGTACCCTCAATCTGTTGTGGCAGGTTGCCTGCTATTACAGATAGAACTGCTGTTCCATGAGTACTTGAATTATAAACTGATTTATTATTTTGTACAAAATCATAAGTCGTCTTAATCCCATTCCTGGTCCGGAGACCATTCAATGATGAGATAATGTCAGCATTTGTAAAACCTCCATCGAGTATAGCAATCAGGACATTTTTTCCATTGAACCCTGATTCGTGCATCGGATTACCATTAATCATTGTTATGGGTCTATCAAAGGGGAAGAGGTCAGACTGAACTATCTGAAAATCGAGTTTGTCGCTAGAATTATTCTTCTTCCCGGGAGTTTTAACAATTTTGACATCGGCAACGAATGGCAGATTCAGAAGTATCTTTATATCAAACGGAGATTGTGATTTGAAGAGGGCCGTGTTCATCCATTTTGAAGTAGTATGAAGTTTTAACCCCAAAAGTGATATTTGATCCAGGTAACTCTTATCAACAGGAAGATCTCTGAAATCTGGCACCAGAATTCCGGCTTTTTCTCTTCGGTCAATAGCTCTGGCTGAAAGAAGATTTGTTGCTGAATATGAAGATGTAGCATTGTTTCCTTTATCTCTCAGGTAGATCCTGTAAAAATACGGATATACCGCTTCTTGCCCAAACAAGCAATAGCTTGTGGATAAAAACAACAGAGTAATAACAATTTTAGCTCTCTTCTGAACCGCAAGATTGAAAGTTTTCATTATCTGATAACTCCTGTTTTTTCAGGGTCAGATGTTTTTCCCCTGTTCTTCTCCAGGGAGTCTAAAAAGTCAGATTCATCAATATCCATCTGACGATCTTTTGTAACTCCTGCCAGGTATTCCAGTTTGTATTTAACAGACCCGTCATTTTTATATATTATCCATAGTCCCTCTCTGGAATCATCTTTGTATTGCCCGGAAAATTCGATGGCTCCGTTTTCAAACCAAACCTCAAACCTGCCATTGATCTTGCCATGGAGATAATTTGATTTCAGGCTTACAGCGCCTGTGGGATAGTATTGAATCCACTCTCCCTCTTTTACATCATTTAAATAAGTGAGTCTTTCAGCTATTGTACTATCCGGATAGAATTTAAGAGATAGCCCGTTTCTCAGATTCTTTGTGTAGGATTCTGCAGAGATAAGATAACCATTTATATATTCGGAAAAGAACTTCCATTTGCCCTCTTTCATTTGGTCCATATAGACTCCTTTCGAGGATATATTTCCATTTTTATGGTAGATAGTAGCATCTGCTTTTCTCCCATCGTCACTGTAATTAAGAACCGATTTTAATGATTTGTCTTCATAATATCTTTTAAACTCGCCTACAGGGTGATCGTCTTTAAAATAACCATCATACATGATAATTTCATTGGGATATTTTTTAATCCAGTGTCCCTGTTTCTTACCCTGTGAATCGGTTTTATTTAAAATTGTTTCAGTCTGGCTTTTTGCACAGATGGAAATAACCAGAAGAGAGGCAATTGTGACTATTTTAAGTTTCATATTCAGGAAATGCAAAACTTTATACAAAAGTACAAAAAAATAAAGGGTGATTTATTATAATAGGATAATTCCCTGCTTATTGCCATTTTTTGTAATCAATATGCGTAAATCTGCGGGAAAATACATCTATTATAATTTTTCGCAGATCACGCTGATCTTCGCAGATATATATTATTATAAAAATGAGGCCGGTGGAAATAAAATAAGAGGTTGGGAAATTTCCAACCTCTTTAATAAAGTCAATAATAATTTATTTTACCTCTTCAAAGTCAACATCGGTAACCTCCTCGTTGCCGGGTTTGGCATTGTTCCCTGAGGGTTGTTCACCTTCAGCTTGAGAAGCTGATGGTCCGGTATTCTGGGCTGTTTTGTACATCTCTTCTGAAGCGACCTGCCATACGGAATTTAATTCTGCCAGAGCTTTGTCTATTGCATCCGTATCCTGTGCCTTGTGTGCCTCCTTAAGCTTGGCGAGAGCGCTTTCAATTGCAGGTTTCTTATCTGCCGGAAGTTTATCGCCAAATTCTTTAAGTTGTTTTTCGGTGGTAAAGATCATACTGTCAGCAGTATTAATCTTATCAACTTTTTCTTTAGCTTTATTGTCAGCTTCAGCATTGGCTTTAGCTTCCTCTCTCATCCTTCTAATTTCATCATCATTCAGACCCGATGAGGCTTCTATTCTGATTCTCTGTTCTTTGCCCGTGCCTCTATCTTTGGCTGCAACGTGTAATATACCGTTTGCGTCGATGTCAAAACTTACTTCAATCTGAGGGACTCCTCTTGGGGCAGGTGGCAAACCATCAAGATGAAAACGTCCGATTGTTTTATTTCCGGCGGCCATTGGTCTTTCACCCTGAAGAACATGTATTTCAACCGATGGCTGACTGTCAGCAGCAGTTGTAAACACTTCAGTTTTCTTTGTAGGAATGGTGGTGTTGGATTCAATAAGCTTTGTCATCACTCCACCCATAGTTTCTATACCAAGTGATAATGGTGTAACATCGAGGAGAAGAACATCTTTTACCTCTCCGGTCAGAACACCACCCTGAATTGCTGCTCCTACGGCTACAACCTCATCGGGGTTGACACCTTTGGAAGGTACCCGGCCAAAGAATTTCTCAACAAGCTGCTGAATTGCAGGTATACGGGTAGATCCTCCAACAAGCAGTACCTCATTTATATCTGAGACTGACAGACCGGAATCTTTCAGCGCTATCCTGCAAGGTTCAATACAAGCCTGGATCAATTTATCACAAATTTTTTCAAAATTGGCACGTGTAAGAGTTTTTACAAGATGTTTTGGAATTCCATCAACAGGCATTATATATGGAAGATTGATCTCTGTTGTTGTTGCACTTGAAAGTTCAATCTTGGCTTTTTCGGCTGCTTCTTTAAGTCTTTGTAATGCCATGGGATCCTTTCTCAGATCAACACCTTCTTCTTTAAGGAACTCATCTGCCATCCAGTCAATAATAAGATGATCAAAATCGTCACCTCCGAGATGGGTGTCTCCGTTTGTTGATTTGACCTCAAAAACTCCATCACCAAGTTCCAGAATAGAGATATCGAAAGTTCCTCCGCCAAGATCAAACACAGCTATTTTAAGATCCTGTGACTTTTTGTCGAGGCCATAAGCCAATGAGGCAGCTGTAGGTTCATTAATAATCCTTTTGACATTCAACCCTGCTATTTCACCAGCCTCTTTTGTTGCCTGGCGTTGTGAATCGCTGAAATATGCCGGTACTGTTATTACTGCATCTGTAACTTCCTGTCCGAGATAGTCTTCTGCTGTCTTTTTCATCTTCTGAAGAATCATTGCAGAAATCTCCTGAGGAGAATACTGACGGTCATCAATTTTCACTCTTGGAGTATTATTATCACCCTTAACGACAGTATAGGAAACCCTTTTAATCTCTTTTGTAACTTTATCGTAAGTTTCGCCCATAAACCTTTTAATTGAGAAAACAGTCTTTTTTGCATTGGTGATAGCCTGCCGTTTTGCAGGATCTCCGACTTTACGTTCTCCATTTTCAACGAATGCAACTATTGAAGGTGTTGTTCTCTTGCCTTCGCTGTTGGGGATTACTACGGGTTCATTACCTTCCATTACTGCAACACAAGAATTAGTGGTTCCCAGATCAATTCCAATTATTTTTCCCATTTTTATATTAATTTAAAAAATTATATCCTGATACAATGAACAGATCGCTGGTGTATCCGAGTCTGTTCTTTTACTCTTTTTAAGAATTTTATAATGATTAATGAGCAATGATTATGCCATTAAAGTTTTTAAGACTTTTTATGACAAAACGACAGGATATATGATTGAGTCTGCCAAATAAAAAAGATGGTAGTATGAAGATGTATCATCCAATTCAAATCTGTAACTTTGTCTTTATTAATTAACACATTTATTATTATGTCAATACATAAATCTGTTAGAATAGTTACCACTCATGTTTTGAATGAGATGAAGCTGAAGGGTGAAAAAATTGCCATGCTGACTGCTTATGACTATTCCATGGCAAAAATACTTGATGCTGCAGAGATAGATGTAATACTGGTTGGCGATTCTGCATCAAATGTAATGGCAGGTTTCGATACTACACTCCCCATTACACTTGATAATATGATCTATCATGCAGCCTCGGTTGTAAGAGCCGTCAAAAGAGCCCTTGTCGTCGTGGATCTGCCATTTGGCACCTATCAGGGGAACTCAAAGGAGGCTTTGGTTTCGTCAATCAGGATAATGAAGGAGACCGGGGCACATGCTGTTAAGCTTGAAGGAGGACTGCAGGTTATTGAATCAGTTGAAAGAATACTTTCTGCAGGAATTCCCGTGATGGGGCATCTTGGTCTGACACCACAGGCCATACATAAATTCGGGACTTATGTCGTCAGGGCTAAAGAAGAAGAAGAGGCTCGCCGACTAATGGAAGACGCAAGGTTACTGGAACAGACAGGTTGTTTTGCGATAGTTCTTGAAAAAATTCCGGCTAAGCTGGCAGAAGAAGTGACCAATAGTATTAGAATACCTACAATAGGAATAGGTGCTGGCGGAAAAACTGACGGACAGGTACTTGTTCTGCATGATATGCTGGGTATTACACAGGAATTCTCTCCGCGTTTTCTAAGGCGATATCATAATCTGGATGCAGAAATAAAAGGTGCAGTCCAGGCGTATATTACTGACGTACGATCACAAGCCTTTCCTAACGAAAAGGAGCAGTATTAACAAAATCTGAAATGGCAGAAATACTATACGAAGACAACCATATAATTGCTGTTTATAAAAGATCTTCCGACCTGGCTCAGGGGGATAAAACAGGAGATGCACCTCTTGATGTTGAAATAAAGAAGTACCTTGCTGAGAAGTACAAAAAACCGGGTGAAGTATTTCTTGGAGTTGTTCACCGGCTCGACCGGCCGGTAAGCGGTGTAATGCTTTTTGCCCGAACTTCCAAAGCGCTTTCGAGGCTCAATGAGATGTTCAAAACGAAACATGTAAAAAAGATATACCTGGCAATTGTTAAAGAACGACCACCGGAAGATGAAGCCACAATAACTCATTTTCTTAAGAAGAATGAAACTCAGAACAAGACTTATGTTTATGATAATGAGGTAAAAGGATCAAAAGAAGCAAGTCTGACATACAGATTAAAAGGCAGGTCTGATAAATTTTATCTGCTGGAAGTTGAGCTTCATTCCGGAAGGCACCACCAGATAAGAGCCCAGCTGGCAAAAATAGGATGCCCTGTTAAAGGTGATCTGAAATATGGTTTTGCACGGTCGAATGAAGATGGAGGAATAAGTCTTTTTGCCCGGCAGCTGGAATTTATTCATCCTGTAAAAAAGGAACCTGTTATAATTAAAGCACATTTTCCCGAAGGTGATATATGGTCCGTTTTTATGGATTCGATAGCATAAAAAAATGAGCCGGCTTAACCGACTCATTTTCTGAAGTTAAAAAAAAGCTAATCTGGTCGGAATTATTATTTCTTAATATTCTTTTTTGATTCGACTTTTACTGTCTCCTTTTTTCCTGCTTCCTCACCGGTCACACCCAGATTATTTTCAATTACCTTTACCAGCTCTTTCGCCCTGGCATCATCATTTCCTTCAACAGTCACTACCATGCCATCTTTGGCAATAACATATTTGCTTTTCTCAATGGTTGATTCATTGTTGTCATCAGAAACATATACATCAATTGTACTTTCAATTTCCTTGTCTGGTTTTTTGCCCTTATTTATGTAAATGATTTCCTCTTTCTCACTCTGCCCATCGGAATTTCTTGTTATTACCTTGTATTTATGGCCACCTCTTCCCTCGTGAGAAATAGAATTACTATCTTCTGAAGCAGTTACAAGAATTTGACTCTTACCGTCATGATGCTTAAACTCTTTTTCATTTCCAGGATGTTTCAGATAGATAACACTACCATCCTTGAGCTTTATTGAATCGGGTTTAGGACTATCATAAATGATAGTGTCGATTACAACTTTGGTTCCTGAACCATCATCTGCTACAATCCTGATCTTCTGTTCACTTTTATTATCCTGTCCCCTCACAACCGAGAATGGAATCATCAGGATAATTATGCCAGCATAAATAATTTTTAAAATTCTTTTCATGACAGGGTTATTAGATTTATAAGGGTCAAAATTACTCTTATACAGGTATCTCTCAGTTAATATTCGGTTAATAAGAGTTAATGAAAAGTTAAATACTTCTTTATTAACGACTTTATGATTTATTTTTGTGTCATGAACAGGAACAAATTCACCGGTCTTATTATTATGATGTTACTATCCATTGTTGGCATTATATGGGTTCAGACAGCATGGATAAAGAAGGCTGTTGGAATACAGAATGACGGTTTCAACTATGCTGTTAGTACAAGTCTTTTGAATGCTGCTAATAACATCGAATCTTCCAGGAAGATGAACTTTTTTAATAACTTCATGCCTTCCGATCCGCTTTCAATGAATGATTCCTCATCAGGCATAACAGGTTATCTGAGTATAGGAAGTTATTCATCAGACCCGGGAAATAAGTTCAGTATCAGTATCACCAACCAGTCAGTTACCGGAGGGTTTGACACGGGCAAAATCACAACGGTAAATAAATCATATACCATCACAAATGATACTTCAGTTGTTTCTAAATCAGATACATATGTAGTATCTCCGCCCGATAAATCGGGTAAGATGAATATCATCAGGAGGGGTGAGGACATTAGTACAAATTCAAGAGCCGTATATGTAAAACAAAATGAATTTCTTAATTGGGTCAAAAAGAGATCAAGTGATTTTCAGAACATGAGCAATGAGATGATTAATGAGATTTACCAATGGGAGAAGACACTCGAACTTGATAATAAGGAAATTAATTATACTCTTAGTCAAACTCTGGCATATACCGGAATTCAAACCCCTTATGAGTTTGCAATAATCAAAAACGGTATAGTTCAGGAAGGAACATATAAAAAATCGCAAAAAAGTGATTTCCTGAAAAGCAGCTATAAGGTCAAATTGTTTCCTGACAATATTATCAGAGAAGACTTGTTTCTTTCGGTAATTTTCCCGGAACGGACAAATTATGTTCTGGGATCAATGGTATGGATACTGGGGGGATCATTGTTGTTTTCACTTTTTATTCTGGCAACATTTGCATTGAGTCTCTATTTCATTATAAGGCAGAAAAAAATATCTGAGATGAAATCCGATTTCATAAACAATATGACTCACGAGTTTAAAACTCCTATTGCCACAATATCACTTGCAGCTGATACTATAACTAATTCGAGAGTAATCAATGATGAGACTAGTATCAGACATTTCATCGGTATGATTAAAAAAGAAAACAGCAGGATGAATAAGAAGGTGGAAACTATATTGCAGATAGCATCCCTTGATAAAAAGGAGATAGAATTCAGGTACGAAAGAGTCTCGCTTCATACCATTATTGAACATGCTCTTGAAACTATTGAAATACAGGTTCATCAGCGGAACGGAAAGGTAAATCTTAGACTGAATGCTGAGGAACCTTTTATATATGGCGATAGTGAACATCTGGCGAATCTGGTAAATAACCTTCTTGATAATGCAATAAAATATTCACCTGATTTACCTGAAATTACTGTCATAACAAAAAATAGTGAAAAAGGTATAATTTTATCTGTCGAAGATAAAGGCATAGGTATGACCAAAGCAGTTCAAGGCAAGATATTTGAAAGATTTTACCGCCAGAGTTCAGGTAATGTGCATGATGTAAAGGGATTCGGACTTGGATTAAATTATGCACGGTCTATAATTGAAGCCCATAAGGGCAATATAACCGTTTTCAGCGAACCTGGAAAAGGAAGCCGGTTCGAAATATTTTTACCATTTAACTGGGAGAATTAAAGATGAGCAACAAACCTGTTAAAATTTTTCTTGTTGAAGATGATTTAAGTTTTGGATCAGTTCTTAAATCATATCTTGAAATTAATGACTATTCTGTTGAGTGGGTCGACGATGGGAAATATGCTATTGATCATTTCAGGAAAGGAGTCTTTAATGTTTGTATTCTCGACATTATGTTACCTCATGTGGATGGATTTACTATTGCAAATGAGATACGACAGATTAATAGTGAGGTACCTATTATATTCCTTACTGCGAAGAAACTTAAAGAGGATGTCCTTAAAGGTTATGGAGTAGGGGGGGATGATTATGTGACAAAACCATTTGATACCGATATCCTTCTGGCAAAAATACGGGCTATAATATTAAGACGCGATTTCCAGGCAGGGACAAAGGATTTTTATGAGATCGGGAAGTTCGTGTTTAACTCAAAGCTACGGACATTGACCTTAGGTAATGATGAAAAGAAACTTTCTCCGAAGGAAGCACAGCTGCTGGAACTTCTGGCTGTTAATCCTAATGCGTTGATAAGCAGGGAGATGGCTCTGAAGAAGATATGGGGTTCGGACGATTATTTTACAGCCAGAAGTATGGATGTTTATATTACAAAACTTAGAAAGTTTTTATCGGAAGATCCTGATCTGAATATTAAGAATATCCATGGGGCTGGTTTCCAGTTGATTATCAGGGAAGATTGACATTAAGATTATTTCTGTTGAATTGCAAAGGGAGGAGGTTTCCTATGCAATCAATAATCTGTATTTTATTTTTCCCCGAGAGAATGATTTTAATTTTATTACCGATTCTTAACTCCTCCTCTGCAATTACCTGCCGGCAATTTCCGCATGGGCAAGGGCTATCATCAGTTAAACCATCATCTGTCATTGCTGCAATAGCCAAAGCAATGGGTTTATCTTCCGGGTGATTCGATATTGAATTGGAAAAAGCACTCCTCTCGGCACAAATCCCGGAAGGGAATGCAGCATTTTCTATATTTGCCCCTCTCAATACCATACCACTCTGCAATCTTACGGCGGCTCCGACTTTAAATTTTGAATAAGGAGCATATGCTTTCAAGGCTGCTTCTCTTGCAGCAATAACAAGATCCATGTCGTCGGAATCAAGTTCCAGGATATTTTCATACTCTGTATATGAAAATGATATATTCTTCGTTCTAATCATGACATTCCTGCTCTGTATGCGTTAAAGGTAGTAAAACTTTAGGCACTTCAGGCTATTCAGCCACTCCGGGACTGTTTTTTTTCTATTTTTGTCGTAAAAAATAAATTAAATGCATAACAGACTATCTCCCGTTCTTTCTTTGGTTTTATTATTGTGTCTGTATTCCTGCAAAGTTTATAAACCGCTTGTTTCAACTTCAGCACCTGCTCAATCGGTACAGGAATATATCAATTCTTATAAAGACCTTGCTGTCACAGAGATGAAGAGAACAGGAATCCCTGCAAGCATTACACTGGCACAAGGTATAATTGAATCTGATTGTGGACACAGCGCACTTGCCAGGGAGGCAAATAATCATTTTGGAATCAAATGTCATGACGACTGGACCGGACCTACAATCAAACATAATGATAACTCAAGAAATGAATGTTTCAGGAAATACCGAAGACCTGAGGAATCATTTTATGATCATTCTGATTTTCTAAAATCAGTATCCCGCTATAGCTTCCTTTTTAGCTTTAATTCAACCGATTACAAGGCATGGGCCCATGGGTTGAAAAAAGCCGGTTATGCTACTAATCCTGATTATGCGAATATGCTGATCAGGACAGTTGAAGAAAATAGTCTTTGGTATTATGACCGGGGTTACAATGCATCCATTCTACCACCGCAGTCAAACGACACACTAAAAGAGCCTCTTGGATTTCATTCAGCTGATAGTTCTAAAAAAGCTGTAAGATACCCGGGCGGAAACGCAGCCGTTTTAGCCCATCCACCAAGAGTTATGGAAAATAACAGAATTCAGTATATTGTAGTTAAAGATGGTGATACAAGAGAAAAACTTGAAAATGATTTTCAATTGCTGAAATGGGAATTGTCTAAGTATAACGAACTTAAAAATGATTTTCAACTCATCCCCGGACAAATACTTTATCTTCAGCCTAAAAGAGATAAGGCTGAGCCAGGGAAAGAATATTATAATATTGTAGAGGGAGATACAATGTACCTTATATCCCAGCGATATGGTATTAAGCTTAAGAAACTTTATGAAATGAACAGGATGATTGAGGGTACAGAACCAGAGCCAGGAAAAAAGATCTGGCTGAGAAGTATTAAGCCTGTTGACTAATAGAAATCGTAAAGTCAGTTATCCTGAAGCCTCTCAGGAACTCGGCAGCATTCATTCGCCTCTTTCCTTCTACCTGAAGACTGGTAATACTTAAAAATCCATCCTTACAGCTGATCGTGATGTACTGATTTCCATCGGAGAGTATTGTTCCCGGTTTAAGTGAGTGCTTTTCGATTTTCGGCTGGCTCTCGAAGATTTTAAAAGAGATAGTTGTGGAATCGCTTTTGAACCATGATCTTGCACATGGGTAAGGAGAGAGTCCTCTTACTAAATTGTTGATTTTAACTGCATCATTGTTCCAATCTATAATACAATCGGCAGAATGAATCTTTGGTGCAAGCTTAAGAATAGCTTCCTGCTTTATAAGCTTGGTTTGTGGTAGTATTTTTATATTGTTTTCAGAGATATCAGCAAGTGTCCTGATTACCAGCCTGGCTCCAAGTTTCATTAATCTGTCGTGAAGATCACCTGCATTTTCAAACGGGAAAATCTGTACCTCCTCCCTTAAAAGAATATTTCCGGTATCCATCTTATCATCGATAAGGAAGGTTGTGACTCCTGTGGTAGACTCCCCGTTAATAATAGCATGATTTATAGGCGCCGCACCGCGGTAGTCAGGAAGCATCGATGCATGGAGATTAATTGTCCCGAGAGGAGGCATTTTCCAGACTTCTTCAGGGAGCATCCTAAAAGCGACAACAATAAAAAGATCTGCATTTAACTTTTTAAGAGTGTCTGTAAATTCCGGATCTCTAAGATTTACAGGTTGCATCACAGGTTGCAGATTACTGAATTCGGCAAATACCTTAACCGCTGATTTTGTAACTTTCCTGCCTCTTCCCGAAGGTCGGTCCGGAGCAGTTACAACACCGACGATGTTAAACCCATTCATCAGCAATGAACCGAGAGTTGTCACTGCGAACTCAGGAGTTCCCATGAATACTATCCTGAGGTTTTTCATAGGTGGTATATTATCATACAGATTCAATAATGAAATCTAATCCTTGACAATGTGTTTATTACGTGTAAGGTTATGACCCATTTTGTTTGCCTTGGTCTCAAGATAGAACTGATTATGTGGATTTGATTCTATAATAAGAGGTATTGTTTCAACAATCTTTATCCCGTAACCTTCTAATCCTGCACGTTTTACAGGGTTATTTGAAATAAGCCGGACCTTTCCCAAACCAAGTTCCCGCATAATGCTTGCGCCAACACCATAGTCCCT
>Ga0302284_1000656_pt1 | contig 15817 bp, 9 predicted proteins | sample III_Fen_E2_1_FD_198760 | JGI IMG/M metagenome (GOLD analysis project Ga0302284, IMG submission 198760) | Peat permafrost microbial communities from Stordalen Mire near Abisko, Sweden - III_Fen_E2_1 | ecosystem: Environmental > Terrestrial > Soil > Wetlands > Permafrost | place: Sweden: Abisko...
CCTGGTTGCTCCTTCAATAAATGTTATAAATACTTATTTTGGAAGAAGTGAATTGGCTGTCGGAGCTCCAAAAACCGCTGGTGTTGATCTTGGATCAGGCCAGCACTGGGCAGATTCAATAGTAAAAAAATATCCACATACAATAAAATCCACTTCTGAAGTTGCTGACGCAGTGGATATCTACCGAAAAATACTCAGTAATCAACCTGACAATAGTGTTACAATTGTAACTGTTGGTTTTTTGACTAATCTTAATAATCTGCTCAATTCAAAACCTGATAAATCATCACTTCTGTCAGGAAAGGAACTTGTTATCAGAAAGGTAAAAAAATTAGTATCGATGGCAGGAAAGTTTCCTGAAGGGAGAGAGTTCAACATCTATATGGATTCCACTTCCTCAAAATATGTTTATGAAAACTGGCCGGGTGAGATCATTTTTACAGGATTTGAGATAGGCTCTGAAATTCATACCGGTTTAAAACTTATAAAATCTGATATACAAAACAGTCCCGTTAAAGATGTATTCAGAATAAGCATTCCTCTATCACCAGAAGACAAAGAAGGCAGGATGAGCTGGGATGAAACGGCAGTACTTATTGGGGTATATGGAACTGAAAGATTCTTCGACACTGTAAGGGGGAAAATTGTTGTTAATACTGACGGTAGTAACACCTGGGAAAACAGTCCTGATGGAAAACAATTTTATGTTAAGCAAAAAATGCCTGTTTCACAAATAAGTGCTTTCATTGAGGACAGGATGATGCATCAGCCAGTTTCGCGGAATAATAAATAGGAATGAAATCCATTAACCGCAAAGATCGCAAGGGAATTCGCAAAGATCGCGAAGAAATCAAAAGAAGATGAATTCGACTTTGCGCACTTTGCATAAACTTAGCGTGCTTTGCAGTTAAAAAGAATTATATATAATTAACAAATCTTAAGAATGAAAAAGAAATTTTTCCTACTACTTACTTTCGTTCTGGTTGCAGTTTCCTGCAAAAATGAACAGAATGGTTTCAGGAACATCACTCAGGAAGTTCTGAAAGACAAAATAGCCGGTGGCTGGGCCGGAAAAATGATCGGAGTTACATATGGTGCTCCTACCGAATTCAGAGCCCAGAGCAAGATCTTTACTGATTCAATAAAGTGGAAACCATCTGACATTAAGGGAAGTATGTGGCAGGACGATATTTATGTTCAACTTACATTCCTTATGTCGATGGATAAATATGGAATAGATGCCCCGGCTAAGAAATTCCAGGAGATGTTCGCAAAAGCCGGTTATCCATTATGGCATGCAAATATGCAGGCCAGAAAGAACTACTATGACAGCATTTTTGTCCCGGCTTCGGGGAGCCCTGAATATAACCTCCATGCCGATGATATTGATTTTCAGATTGAAGCAGACTATATCGGATTCATGTGTCCGGGTATGCCTGTAACCGCCTCAGGTATTGCTGAAAAGATCGGACATATTATGAACTATGGTGATGGTGTATATGGTGGCATTTTTGTGGGAGCTCTTTATTCTGAGGCATTTTTTGAGTCAGATGTTATAAAAATAATTGAAAAAGCTCTCGGTTCAATACCTGCTGAAAGCGACTACTCTAAGATCATCAGGGATGTAATTAAGCTTCATCTGCAGTATCCCTCTGACTGGCAGGCAGCATGGAGGGAGATTGAAGCCAAATGGGGAGATGTGGATATTTGCGGCGCCGGTTCAACTTTTAATATCGATGCCAAACTGAATGGAGCATATATTGTTATGGGATTGCTGTACGGAGAGGGTGATCCTCTTAAAACTCTCGAGATTACAACCCGTTGTGGCCAGGATTCTGATTGCAATCCATCGAACGCTATGGCTGTTCTGGGTGTATTAAAAGGCTTCAGCGGATTACCCTCTGATATGCAGAATGGGGTGAAAGCTATGGGTGATTCTATCTTCATAAATACAACCTATTCTTTTAATTCTGCTGTAGCCAGCACAGTAAAATATGCACATAATCTTATCCTCAGGGATGGAGGAAAGATAGATGATAATAATATTATGATTAAAATGCAGTCACCTTCAGCACCTGTTATCGAAGTCTCTTTCCCGGATGTTGTATTTGATAAGACCGTATCGGTTTTTGATAAGAACGGATGGATTTTTAAGGGTAACTGGAAGCCATTTGAAGTTACATCGGAAAGAGATAACAAAGTTACTAAACAATCAATGTATGTCGAAAAGGCGGGTGACGAGCTTGATATTGATTTCAACGGAACTGGTATTTCAGTTGAAGGTAACTGGTGCAAAGATGGAGGCAAAGCGGATATATATGTTGATGGAAATCTTCATCGCAGCATAGATACCTATTACAATTTTGCTAATCAGCAGCATACTGTCAGCATCTGGCATATACTCAACCTGAAATCGGGAGATCATGCTGTCAGAATTGTTGCCAAAGGAGAAAAGCGTCCTGAATCGTCAGGAACCAGAGTTTATATAACTTCAGCAACAATTTTCAAAACAGCTCCAAAGAAAAACGAATCGTATAAATTCTCTTTTGAAAAATAATATCTGAAACTTTAAACCTTTTTATCATGTTCATACCACAAAGTTACACACTTGCCATTATTCTTTGTGTCATCACAATGATTTGCTGGGGTTCATGGGGAAATACGCAGAAACTGACTGGCAAAGCATGGCGCTTTGAACTTTTTTACTGGGACTATGCGCTTGGCATTCTATTATTTTCCATCCTGATTGGATTTACTCTCGGAAGTTCAGGTACAAGCGGACGAGGATTTGTACAGGATATCAGACAGGCAGAACCTCATAATATACTGAATGCAATGATTGGGGGAGTAATTTTTAATGCCTCTAACATTTTACTTGTAGCGGCAATGGCAATTGCAGGGATGGCTGTTGCATTTCCGGTTGGTGTTGGAATTGCCCTGGCCTTAGGGGTTATTATCAATTATGTTTATACGCCTCATGGTAATCCAAATTTGCTCTTTGGAGGCGTAGCATTAATTGTTGCAGCCATAATTATTGATGCCGCTGCATATAAAAAGCATAGTCTGTCTTTAAAGAAAGTGTCAGGAAAAGGAATTACACTGTCAATTTCAGCAGGCATTCTTATGGCCCTTTTCTATCGTTTCGTTGCCAGTTCTATGGTAACCAGTTTTGAAGTGCCGGAAGCAGGAAAGCTGACCCCCTATTCAGCAATTTTCTTTTTTGCTGTCGGTGTATTCATAAGCAATCTTCTCTTCAATTATTTGATTATGAAACGTCCATTTGAGGGCAAACCTCTGACTTTCAGTGATTACACTAAAGGAAGTTTTGATGTCCATCTTAACGGCATATTGGGTGGGGTAATCTGGAATATCGGGATGTCGATGAGTATAATTGCTTCAGGTAAAGCCGGGTTTGCCATATCATATGGTTTAGGACAAGGGGCAACATTAATTGCCGCATTATGGGGAGTATTTGTATGGAAAGAGTTCAAGGGAGCATCAAAAACAGTTAACAATCTGATTTATATGATGTTCCTGGCTTACCTTGCAGGATTGACGTTGCTGGTATATGCAGGAGCCTGATCACTCCTGAGTGATTTTATTTTTCGAGGGAGGCCCACTATCCCGCTGACGCGGGACTTCCCTCAAAAGGAGACTAATCCTGTTATATTTAATTGAGCAAGACTACAATATGCGAAAAGCGAAGTTACAAACTTCGCTTAACCTAAGATTTAATACTTTATATGATAGAAAATTAGCCCCCCTATAGGGGGGTTGGGGGGCAAAATCTTTCTACATCAGATCTTTTTCAAAAGCCTCTTTATTGAACTTGTATTTGTTGCCTAAAAACCCGATCAGATCCTGTGTATCAGAATAGGCATTACCCAGACAGGTTGAAGCTCCTGGAGATGGAGTGATATTAAATATTATTTTATCTCCCGAAAGTTTTGCCTCGCCCATTTCCAGTTTCCGTGTAGTATTATTTACTATTTGTGGTCGCGTGCCACCAATCCCCTTGGCATACTTGAGTTCTGATAATTTGAGCGAGGGCACAATTTTTCTTACTTCCTTAATAAACAGTCGTTTCCCGACAAAAGGCAAATCATAAAGAAAATTGACAAAGATGTACTGCAGTAGAGTCTTATCGGATACAATTTTAAGAAGACTCAGTATTGGACTCAATCCCAGACCAAAAGTTTTCCAATATTCCAAAAAGGTTGACATGTTATGCCTTTCCAGCTGAAATATTGGTTTCGCTGTCGGACCAAACCTTGTTATTTGTTCGCTGTGTACTTCAGGATCACCGTGAATAGCGGCAAAAGGCAGTTTTGGCACCTGCATTGTATATACTTTGCCATTAAGCACTTGCGGAGCGGTATAAAAACTCCCTGCCATAGATAATACTGCCAGGTTTTTTCCGTATCCCAGAGATTTTGCAATCATCAGACTATGACCTCCAGCAGCGATAATAACTACTGCGGATCTTAATTCACCTTTATCAGTCAAAACAGAATAGAAATCTTCATTTTTCGAGATCTTTATCAGTTTTGTATTGAGATGAATATCAAGCTCAGGATTTTTCTTAAGAGCATTGTCAACAAATGAATGACAGAGCCGCTTATAATCAACCGTATATCCATCTTCAGTCTCCAGAGCAAGTATTTCCTGACCCGGATCTCTTCCCTCCACCACTCTTGGTTCTATTTTCCCGATTTCATCTCTACCTATCATTTTCAGTTTAGGAAACAGCTCACTGAAAGCCGGATATCGCATTTTCAGCTCCTGAACCTGACTGGTTCCGACGGCAAGAACCATCTTTGAATATTTGCTGAATAATTTCTTTCCGGTGGAAAGATTTTTTTCACTCTCAAGATACTTCATAACCATATCAGCCATCTGTTTTACACTTCTGGCCTTATCGATCGAATAGTTGGTCTCTATGTCACCGAAATGTAAAGTCTGACTGTTATTATAAGATGCAGAGTTAACCAGTCCAAAGTCGGAATATTTTTCAATAAGGGCAATGTTTTTAATATCAGTATATTTACTTAAAGTATACAGTAAGGCTGTTCCGACAACACCCCCTCCTACAATAAGCACTTCATATCTTGGAATTGTTTCAGTCATTTTTTATTCTTACGTTTAAAGGAATATACTCGCGTTTTCCATATACATTTTTAAAAGCCGGCCTTATGATCCTTTTTGCTGAAAATGTGAGTTCCTCTATCCGGTGTGTACACCATCCGGAAACTCTGGCGATAGCAAAGAGCGGTGTATAAAGCTCCTTCGATATGTCAAGACAGGCATATACAAATCCGGAATAAAAATCAACATTAATACAGACAACTTTTGTCGATTTTTCTCCTTTAAACACCCTGAAAACTTCCGGTGTAAGTCTTTCAACAAGCGAATAGAGTTCAAATTCCTCGAGACGACCCTTTTCTATTGCCAGTTCTCTTGCCTTTGCCTTTAAAATTGCTGCCCTGGGATCTGAAATGGTATAAACGGCGTGTCCGATTCCATATATTTTTCCTGAAAAATCATTGGCTTTTTTATTAAGAATCTTTAAGAGGTGCCCTTTAACTTCTTCTTCATCTGTCCAGTTTTTCACATGAGTTTTCATGTCTTCCATCATTTCCAGAACTCTCACGTTAGCTCCTCCGTGCAACGGACCTTTTAAAGATCCAATTGCTGATGTTATTGAAGAATAAATATCAGTTTCGGATGAGCTGGTTACTCGCATAGTGAAAGTTGAATTATTACCTCCCCCATGTTCTGCATGAAGCACCAGCATAAGATCAAGAAGATCAGCTTCGAGCTTTGAGAAACCTTTACAATCCCCCTTGATCAGATAAAGAAAATTTTCTGCTGTGGTCAGATTTGCCTGTGGGTGACGGATAGAAAGGGTTTTTCCCTTATACAAATGACGCAGAGCCTGATATGAATATGCAACAATTGTAGGAAACTTTGCAATCAGATTTAAAGATTGTCTGATCATATTGTTGAGTGAAATATCGTCCGGCTTTTCGTCAAGGGTATACAACCCTAAAACTGACCTCGCCAGAATATTAAGGACATCTTTACCTTTCATAGACAAAATCATGTCTTTAACGAAATCATCAGGAAGACTTCTTAATGAAGCCATATGTTCGGAAAAAGCAGCCAGTTCCTTCTCGCTTGGCAAATGGCCGGTAAGCAGAAGGAATACAGTTTCGTCAAAACCATGGCGGTCTTCTTTCTGGAATCCTTTAGTAATATCTTCAATGTCAATTCCTCTGTACAACAATTTCCCCGGAATGGCAACTACCTGTCCATCTACTTTCTTATATCCTACAACATCACCAATATTTGTCAGTCCCACTAAAACACCTGTTCCATCTTTATTCCTCAAACCACGCTTCACCTCAAATTCTTCGAATAGTTCGTTCTTAATCTGACATGAAGCTCTTACAGATTCCTCAAGCTTTGCAAAATAATTGTTGTCTTCCATAAGAAATAAGATTTTATAATGTTTATGATATAATATTAGAAATTATTGCATCTGCAAACTCGGAGGTTTTTAATAAGGTAGCATTTTCCATTAACCTGTGAAAATCGTAAGTGACCTTCTTTTCCTGTATTGTCCGTTCCAGACCTTCATAGATACTTTCTGCAACCTCTCCCCATCCTATATAATCAAACATCAATGCTCCCGAAAGAATGACAGAACCTGGATTTACCTTGTCAAGATCAGCATATTTTGGTGCAGTGCCGTGTGTAGCTTCAAATATTGCATGCCCGGTCTCAAAGTTGATATTAGCACCCGGAGCTATGCCGATTCCGCCGACAATTGCCGCCAGAGCATCTGAAATATAATCCCCGTTCAGATTAAGTGTGGCAATAACAGAATATTCGGCTGGCCGGGTAAGTATCTGCTGCAGAAAAGCATCGGCAATGACATCTTTTATTATTACCTTACCTTCAGCTTCAGCGTTTTTTAATGCCTCATCTGCTATCTTTTGTCCCTGCTTTTCTGAAATCTGTTTATGATGTACCCAAGTAAATACATTTCCCCCGAATTCTCTTTCTGCAAGGGCGTAACCCCATTTCATGAAAGACCCCTCAGTGAATTTCATAATATTCCCTTTATGAACAATTGTTACAGAAGGCAATTTCTTATTAATAGCATATTTGATTGCCTGCCTTACCAGGCGTTCAGTACCCTCTATTGATACAGGTTTAATTCCTATTGATGATGTGTTCGGAAACCTGATTGATTTAACTCCCATCTCATCAATAAGAAATCTTTTCACTTTATCTGTTTCCGGTTTCCCATTCATAAACTCAATACCGGCATAAATATCTTCGGTATTTTCCCTGAAAATATGCATATCTACCTTTTCAGGATTTTTTACCGGGCTTGGCACTCCGTTGAAGTATCTGACCGGCCTGTAGCATGTATAAAGATCGAGAACCTGACGTAAGGCTACATTTAATGAGCGCATTCCTTCACCAACGGGAGTTGTAAGGGGACCTTTAATTCCCACCAGGTACTCCCTGAAACTTGCCAAAGTCTCCTCCGGCATCCAGTTTCCGGTCTGTTTAAAGGCTTTCTCACCGGCGAGAACCTCCTTCCAGTTAACTTTTCTTTTTCCTTTATAAGATTTTCTGACTGCAGCATCAAAAACCCTCACTGATGCTTTCCATATATCGGGACCTGTTCCGTCGCCTTCTATAAAAGGGATAACAGGATACTCAGGTACGATCAACTTCCCGTTAATCAATTTGATTTTTTCAGATACCATTTATTTTATTTGATTTTCTAATAATATTCAGAGCGCTTCCTGCATTAAACCATTCAATCTGTGATTCATTATAAGAATGGTTTGCCAGGAATTTTTCTTTTGTACCGTCGGAATGAGCAAGTGTGACTGTTATCTGGCTGCCTGGTGCAAATTTTGACAGACCGGTTATGTCTATTTTATCATCCTCTTTTATTTTGTTGTAATCATCTTTGTTTACAAAAGTCAGAGTAAGAACACCCTGCTTTTTAAGATTAGTCTCGTGAATTCTTGCAAATGATTTTACCAGTACAACTTTTACACCCAGAAATCTTGGTTCCATTGCAGCATGCTCGCGTGAAGATCCTTCTCCAAAGTTTTCCTCACCTGCTACAACAGATCCGGAACCAGATTCACGATAGGCCCTGGCAGTGTGTGGTACAGTATCATATGAACCAGTAAGTTGATTTAAAATACTATTAGTCTGATCATTAAAATAATTTAATGCGCCAATCATGTAATTCTCAGAAATATTTTCGAGATGGCCCCTGTATTTTAACCAGAATCCTGCCATAGAGATATGATCAGTCGTGCACTTACCTTTGGCTTTAATCAGCAAAGGCAGGTTAAAAAAGTCCTTCCCATCCCATTCTTTGAAAGGTGAAAGCATTTGCAGTCTGTCAGAACCAGACGCAATTATAATGCTCTTTTCATCTGATCCATGAACCGGTTTCTGATACCCCGAGTCGATATTCCCAAAACCATCAGGAGGCAGGTTTAAACCTTCAGGTTCAGCTAATCTGACTTCTATTCCATCACCATTTGTGAGAGTATCAGTCAGGGGATTAAATGTAAGTTTCCCGGAAAGTACTATAGCAGTAACAATTTCAGGAGATGCGACGAAACCATATGTATTTGGATTTCCATCTGTACGTTTTGCAAAATTCCTGTTAAAGGAATGGATAATTGTGTTAACCTTTTTATTATTAGCATCTTTACGTGCCCATTGTCCTATACAAGGACCACATGCATTTGCAAATACCTGACCTCCGATTTTTCTGAAAAGTTCGAGGAATCCATCCCGTTCAGTAATTGCCCTTATCTGTTCCGAACCCGGAGTAATAGTGAATTCAGATCTGGCAACAAGTTTTTGAGACAATGCATTTTTTACAACTGATGCAGCCCTCGAAATATCCTCATATGAAGAATTTGTACATGATCCAATTAGCCCTACTTCCACATCAATGGGCCAGTTATTCTTAGCGGCCTCCTCCTTCATTTTCGAGATAGGTGTTGCCAGATCGGGTGTAAACGGACCATTTATATACGGTTCCAGTTCTGAAAGGTTTATCTCTATATACTGATCATAGTATCTGGCCGGATCAGCATAGACCTCACTGTCGGCTTTCAGATGAGCTTCATTTTCCCTGGCAAGATCGGCGACATCTTTCCTTCCGGTTGCATTAAGATATTCTATCATCGACTTATCAAAGCTGAAGATTGAGCAGGTAGCCCCCGTCTCAGCACCCATGTTACAAATAGTTGCCTTCCCCGTGCATGAAAGCGATTCCGCACCCTCTCCGAAATATTCAATTATGCTACCGGTTCCCCCCTTTACAGTAAGTAATCCTGAAATTTTCAGAATTATATCTTTTGCCGAGGACCATCCGCTCAGTTTTCCCGTAAGTTTAATCCCTATTATTTTTGGAAACTTCAGTTCCCATCCCATGCCGGCAAGAACATCAACAGCATCGGCACCACCAACTCCTATCGCAATCATTCCAAGTCCTCCGGCATTTGGAGTATGCGAGTCAGTTCCTATCATCATCCCACCCGGAAAAGCATAGTTCTCAAGTACTATCTGGTGAATTATACCCGCACCCGGTTTCCAGAATCCGATGTCATACTTATTACAAACAGAACTCAGAAAATCATAAACCTCTTTGTTTGTTACCCCTGCTGTTTTGAGGTCAGCTGCTGCTCCTGATTGGGCAAGAATGAGATGATCACAATGCACCGAAGTCGGAACGGCTGTTGTCTCTTTTCCTGCCATCATAAACTGCAATATCGCCATCTGTGCAGTGGCATCCTGCATAGCAACCCGGTCGGGCAAAAAATCAACATAATCAATACCTCTTCCAAATGATTTTATATGATTCCTGGAATAAATATGCGTAAATAGAATTTTTTCACTCAGAGTAAGAGGATGATTCAGTTTTTTTCTGATTTCTAATATTCTCGATTCCAACTGTTTATAGAAAGAATCTATCATCTCAAAATCAAATATCATAAAGCAATAATTATTAAAAGTTTATTTTCTTATTTGCCCATTTCCCTCAATAATCCATTTGTAGGTTGTCATAGCCTCAAGTGCCATTGGTCCACGTGCGTGCAGCTTCTGTGTAGAAATACCTATTTCAGCTCCCAGCCCGAATTCCGAACCGTCAGTAAATGCGGTTGAGGTATTTGCATAAATCGAAGAAGCATCTACTATGTTATAGAACAATTGAACATTATTTTTGTTCTCCGAAAGAATAGCTTCACTGTGTTTTGATCCAAACTCGGCAATGTGGTCAACAGCCTCTTCAAATGACTTGACAGTTTTAATCGCCATTTTGTACGAAAGAAACTCAGTACCAAATGATTCCCTGGTGGATTTTTGAAGAAGAGCTGATGGATACCTGCCTTTTAATGCGAGGTAAGATTTTTCATCTGCAAAGAGAATCACGTTTGAATCAGCACATAGTCCAACAAGGTAATCAAGGTCTGACAGCCGTTTTTCGTGAATTATCAGGCAGTCAAGGGCATTACAGACACTCACCCTTCGGGTCTTTGCATTGTTAATAATTCCCCTGCCTTTCTCTTTGTCGCCAAACTCATCAAAATAGGTATGACAAATTCCGGCTCCGGTCTCTATAACCGGAATGGATGCATTATCGCGCACCCAATCAATCAATTCCCTGCTTCCACGAGGAATAATAAGGTCGACATATTCGCGGGCCGTTAATAGCTGGTTTGCTTCATCGCGCCCAGCTGGAAGAAGAGTAATTATATCCTGATCAATCTTATTTCTACTAAGTACTTCCCTGATTATTCTCACAATGGCTGTGTTGGAATTGATTGCATCGCTCCCGCCTTTAAGGATGCATACATTACCCGATTTAAAACAAAGAGAAAAAACATCAAAAGTGACATTTGGCCTTGCTTCATATATTACTCCAATAACACCGAATGGAACTGATATCTTAGAAATAATCAACCCGTTCGGAGGTGTATTTTTCATCAGAATTTTGCCCAGAGGACCAGGCAATTTCGCAACATTCCTTATATCAGTGGCAATGTCCTCAATCCGTTCTGCCGTTAGTATCAAACGGTCATATTTTGGATCTGATATCTCCATCAAAGCCAGATCCTTTTGATTTTCAGTAATAATGTATTTAGCATTTTCAACTGCTGCATCTGCAACTTTCAACAGGATCCTATCAATAGTGTCTCTGTCCAGAACATTTAAGGCCCGGCTTGCTTTCTTTGCGCTTCTGAAAAGAGGTTTACAATCCATTTTATTATTCACTCTTTAAAAAATAACATTTATTCCTGAAAAGCTGGCTTACTCTTCTCATTAATAACCATATAATCGTAATGAATAAATGGCTTGCCAAGTTTTTCTCCAATGTATTGCTCAGCTTTTTTTGAGTCATATTGCGATTTGCCTAATCCGATATTGTTCCCTTCTTCATCTACAATCCTTACAATATCACCGCTTTTGAAAAATCCATCAACTCTGGTTATCCCTATCATGAGCAGACTGGTAGCCTTTTCATCAAGCAAAGCTCCTTTTGCACCTGCGTTGATTACGACAGCTCCCTTGGCAAAAGTGTCTGAATGTGAAAGCCATTTTTTAACACCAGTTTCTCTTTTACTGCTCGCGATAAAGTGAGTGTTGGGGACAGTTTTTCTCTTGACAATATCAGATATTATGGAGTCACGGGTTCCATTTGCAATAAAAACATCAATTCCCTGGGAAGCTATTTTCCGTGCAATGGAACATTTGGTGAACATTCCTCCTCTCCCGAATCCTGATTTCACAGAGGAGATATATTTATCAAGATCTCCCGATTCTTCATCTATCCTGGAAATGAGTTCTGTTCCTTTCTCGCCGGGGATTCCATTATAAACACCATCAACATTTGAAAGGATTATAAGGGATTTACAATCCATCATCGAGGAAATAAGGCCCGACAATTCATCATTATCTGTGAACATTAGTTCATTTATTGATACTGTATCATTTTCATTTACAATGGGTAATACCCGGTTCTCGAGCATCGCCGTAATACAATTTTTCATATTCAGATAATGTACCCTGTCTCTGAAACTCTCTTTAGTTGCAAGAAGCTGGCCAGCATGGATCCCGTACTTTCCAAATAGAAACTGATAACTTGACATCAGTTTTACCTGTCCTATTGCTGCCCATATCTGCTTTGCAGCTACAATGTCAGTCCGTTTTGAAGGAGTTACTTCACTCCGCCCTGCAGCCACAGCCCCTGAAGTGATTAAAATAACTTCTATTCCCTGTTTGTATAAAATGGCTACATCCTCAACAATACGCAAAATTCTTCCTTCGTTTAGTGAACCATCCGATTGAGTAATAACATTACTTCCAACTTTTATGACAATTCTGTTAAAATCTGGATTACTATTTTTCAATTTATAACTATTCACACCTGATATTATATAATTTGTCGCAAAATTAATAGAATATGTGAACATATTATAGAAATATTGAATAAATATGAATATTCATTTACTACCAGCTTATATCACTTTTAATGCGTTTAAGAGGATCTACATGTACTAAAAGATTTCGTTGTACAAGTTATTGCGGAAAGCTAAACAGAAATTGGAAACATGACAATTATCATGTATCTCAGGGGATCAGTAGATTAACGCGCTTTTTCTTTTATTTAATCATTATTTCACCCTGGAGTCTGGAATCTTCAGATGATGATCCAATGAAATATTTTACTCTTCCCTTTTCCAGAACAAAAGCCTGCTTGGAGGCATCCCAGAAAGTCAGATCAGTTGCCTTAATAGGAATCGTAACTTTAACGACCTCCCCTTTAGCTACAAAAGTACGGGTAAACCCTTTTAATGCTATCCTGGGCCGTACTACTTTGGAATCAGGGAAGCTGACATAAAGCTCAGCCACTTCATCACTGTCGAAATTTCCGGTATTCTTAAGGTTAAAAGTCAGATTTGCCACTTCATTATTCACAAGTGAATTCTTATCAGTTTTTAATCCGGAATAGGAAAAACTTGTATAGGTCAGCCCATATCCAAAAGGAAAGAGGGAAACATATTTTTTGTACATATAAGTACGTCCATTCCTGATATTATAGTCAAGAATCGGAAGCAACTGATCTATTGAGGTTATCCAGGTCTGCACCAACCTGCCTGAAGGACTTATCTTTCCGAAAACCACATCAGCAATTGCATTTCCCATTTCCTGGCTCGATTGACTGACATGCAAAATTACCGGAACATGTTCCTTTGACCAGTTTATTGCATATGGAAAACTGGAGACCATGATGAGTATTGTTTTCGGATTTGCTGCTAGAACCAGCCTTACCAGATCTTCCTGTTCAATAGTAATTGCCTGTCTATCAACATCTTCACGTCCATCACTCGAAACATGGTTTTGTCCCCAACCCAGTCCATAACTTAATGGATGGTTACCAATGCATACTATCGCGATATCACTTTCCTTCGCAGCGATAACTGCCGAATCTGCTTTGTTGCCAGCTGAAAACCTGACGGTAACATTTTCACCTGCTGCATTTTTTATACCTTGCAAGATACTTATTTTGTATGGTGGTGTTCCTGAATACCAGTCAGATATGACTGAATTGGCTGATGGACCGATAACTGCGATTGATTTGATTTTATCCTTGCTCAGAGGCAGCAGCGAATTATCATTCTTTAACAGCACAATTGATTTTTCAGTAGCCTTTCTCACCAGTTCCTTCGCCTCCAGTTTTGTCCATGGTGCAATTGTATCTGCAACACCTATCTCTGAATAAGGATTTTGTGTTGAATTATCCAAAAATCCCAACTTGAGCAAGACCCTGAAATTTCCATATATTGCTTCTTCAATATCCTTTTCGGTTATTAACCCTTTTTCAAGAGCCTCTTTAACTGAAGATCTGTAATCATCGAGAAACATTGTAATTCCTGCCTTAATACAGGCTGCAGCTGCCACAGGAAGCGAAGAATAATATGCATGTGTGGTTAAAAGTTGCTTAAAAGCACCACCGTCTGTAGATATAATACCTCGTAATCCCCAGTCTTTCATTGTAACATTGCGTAAGACAGGATTAACTGTACATGGAATACCGTTATATTTATTATAAGCTGCCATAAACGCCTGTGATCCTCCTTCAGTAACCCCTTTATAAAATCCATAGGAATAATATTCACGGAATAATCTTTCATCAAAATCAGAACTGTTATAGGTTCTGTTATTTTCATTGCTGTTCGCAAGAAAATGTTTCATAAGCGAGGCTGTTTTCCAGTAAACCGGGTTATCTCCCTGAAGCCCTTTTACAAAAGAAGCAACTAGTGTTCCAGTCAGAAATGGGTCTTCTCCATAGCACTCTTCCGTTCTTCCCCATCTGATATCCCTGCCAAGATCAGCATTAGGGGCAAAAACAATCAATCCTGCTATACCAAAATTTTTATTCTGAGCGAGATACCTGCTTTCAGTGGCTTCCCATCCTGCAACCTGTTTAATCATGTCAGGGTCCCACATTTCGGCAAGACCAATAGCCTGAGGAAAAGTGGTGGTAGGTGAAGCTTTGGCACCCTTCACAGCCCAGTTAGCCGGACCACTATAAGCCAGTCCATGAAGGCCTTCAACAGTATGTGTTCCTTTTATTCCAAGACGAGGCACAGAAATACGTGTCGACAGACAATTGAGCTTTTCATCCAAAGTCAATAACGAAATGAGATTCTTTATTCTCTCATCTTCAGTAAGAGCTGGATTCTGAAATGGATATGTTTGTGCATAAGCGAAGGTGTGCAGCAAAACCAGACTTAAAATCAAAATTGTTTTTCTCATTTATTTTATTGAATTAACTGTGTTCAAAAATTTTTGATGACTCTAATTTAATAAATAATTAAGTTCAAAACATTTTCCCGTATAAGTCTTTAATAATCGCATTCCATATTATCGCTCGATAGTTATTATATAGCTTTCTTCCTGCCAACCTGCTAGATCAGAATTTGAATATTTATATCTTTACAATAATTCGACATGTTTATTATACTTCTGCTATAAAAATGAACCTACTTGAGGCATTCGCATCATCTCTTTGCGATGAAACTAAATGGCATGCTGCCAATAATCAAAACAGCAAATCAATAATTCTGAAAGCCGGCCATTTATCAATGATCTTTGATAATGGAAGTCTTCGCTATATATCGAACGGAAATTGCGAAATAATCAGGATGATCTATGCCTCAGTGAGAGATAAAGAGTGGCTGACAATAAAACCCGTTATTTCAGACGAAGACTTTGCTGTGAAAACAGACTCATTCAGGATCAGATATTCATGTCAGTACACTTCCGGAAACATAAACTTCCTGGCCCATTATTTAATTGAAGGGAAGGCAGATAATTCTGTTATTTTCAGTTTCGATGGAGAAGCGCTGAATTCATTTGAGAAGAACCGGATCGGATTTTGTGTTTTGCATCCCATAAACAACTATGCCGGAGAAACATGTCAGATAATTCACAGCAATGATGTATCTGAAAATCTAAGGTTTCCAGATTCAATAAGTCCTGATCAGCCTTTTTACGATATAAAGTCGATGAAATGGAAAATATCCGGTCAGGATTGTTCCCTTGATTTTTTTGGCGATGTTTTTGAGACAGAAGATCAGCGAAACTGGACAGATGCATCATTTAAGACATACTCTACCCCTCTTAAGATTCCATACCCGGTTAAAATTGATAAAGGAGTCAGTATAAGCCAGAGGATCGAATTAAGGATTAAAGC
>Ga0302284_1000657_pt1 | contig 15809 bp, 11 predicted proteins | sample III_Fen_E2_1_FD_198760 | JGI IMG/M metagenome (GOLD analysis project Ga0302284, IMG submission 198760) | Peat permafrost microbial communities from Stordalen Mire near Abisko, Sweden - III_Fen_E2_1 | ecosystem: Environmental > Terrestrial > Soil > Wetlands > Permafrost | place: Sweden: Abisko...
TTTAAACTGCACTGCTATTTCGTTTTTTTGCTTGTTCAATTCTTGAATCAAACTTTATTACTACTCCAATTTCTTTCGCAGGCTCTCCACTTCCACTTAAATTTTCTTTTTAAAACCATAAATTAATAAAATGCTTATTTACATTTGCTTTTATTCATAAAAGCAGATAATCAGAATAAAGAGAAGGGAATTCATTTTCTCCCCATAAATATTCTCTTGATTTTATGAATTCCTCCTTTTATTCGAAATTCTGTAATGAAAAACTAACTTTTTCTTCTAATTGAATAAATTTATTTAGAAACAATTAAATTTTACCTTTTTTTTGAAGAATGTCTAGAGGAACAACTTGCGCAAAGGCTATCGTTAACTGGGAAACTGCTAACCCAGGAAAAAACCCTGCAGAAGCTGAAGAAATAAAACTTCTCTTCCAAATCCCGCCTATCGAGAAGATGGATGCACCTGTGCTGAATACCCTTACAAAATGCAAAAAACTATCATTATCATCAAACAGCATTGATAAGATGATTTCTCTGAATATGCTACGAAATCTTGAGATCCTCTCTCTTTCGCGTAATATTATCAAGAAAATCAGTGGACTTGAAGACATCGGTGGAACTTTAAGGTAACTTTGGCTCAGCTACAACTTAATCGAAAAGCTTGATGGCCTGAATAACTGCAGTGTGCTGCAGACTCTCTTCATTGGAAACAACAGAATAAAAAATTGGGAAGAAATCGACAAACTCAAAGATCTTCCTGAACTTGAAAATGTACTTTTCTATGGCAATCCAATCTACGATGGTGTCAAAGAAGATCCCAGACTACTCATCCTCAAAAAATTGCCAACTTTGAAAAATGTAGATGGAATGATCGTTGATGATTCCATCTTAGAGAAGGTCAAACAAATAGCCGACAACCCAATATCTGCTAAAGCTCTTTGAATCGAAATATTTGTCTTACATTAAAGAAGATAGAAAAATATGTGTTTTCAGATATTTTGTGATCATTTGTTTCTTTGCAGATTTCAAGAAAATAGTTGTTGGTTTGATTGTCATTTTCTTTATATTGTTAAATTCAAATAAATAAAAAAGTTTAAAAGTTTTGTAAGAAAGCAGCAGTTTCAAAACTAAATGTGACCTTTTTGTCTCATTATCATTATTATTAAAGGACAAATGAATTGGCTTGTAAAAATACCGAAAGATAATATGGATAGTAGTTGATATGAATGAATAAGAATTAGAGTATTTGGTAAATTCATTTAATATTTTAGACTTTTCAATACAATTCTTACTTTCCATAGTTAAAACTCTAATAAAGACCTAAATGTTTTATTCACAAGCATCAAATGTTACCTGTACTCTTTGGGATTTTTTTTTTTCAAATAAGGAAATAAGTTGCACACAATAGCAATATTTTTGATTCTTTATCCCCAACAATGACTTTTCTTAATTATTTTAAGCACAAAAAGTCTTTTTTAGCTGCCTTACAATAATTTCAACGACATAGATACTTTAGTTTTGTTGGATTTACTGAATCGTTTGAGAGAAATTCAATTTTACTCAGCAAAATAGAGTAACTCACAAAAAGGAGTAGGTACTCTTTCGTAAAGGGGGGATATTATCAAATTCAATGAGAAAATACAAGAAAAAATAAAGGTATATTTACAAAGATATTCGACTTTTCATCACTTCCTAAAAGCTAACACAAAGACAATCATTCTCAGTAATGAAGCTCAAAATACTGAGTAAAGTGAAGGGAATAATTTATCCGTTACCTCCAAACAAGCTGAAAATCTAAAGCAACGAAGCATTGATTCTAAAGGAATAATATCTAAATGATTTTTTCTTGTCAGAAATAAAAAAACTAGAAGCTCCAAATATCGTTTAACTCTATCAACCCAATTATTTCAATTTAGCAATAAGAAATGTAAGTATTTATGTAGTCATTGAAGAAGGCAGAAAAAAACAAACAAATCTCAAGTTTATGCCCAAAATCACTGAGCAAATGATTGTCATTTCCTTAAAAAATACCTAATAAGTATGAAAACCCAAAATATTAAGAAATTTTCAAGTTTAAACGCCCTCTCAATCTCTCTTAAGATCACAAATAACACAACATTTTTTGCATCTAAACTGCGAATCAAAAACTAACTGTTCGCATCTATTATTTTGAGAACGTATCATGTCAAGAATATGTATTGTGTACTATCCCTTGAAAAACAGTTGCTGATAATGATTTTTTCTTCTTTAAATTCCTGTTTTATTTATGTTACATGACTCCAGACCGAGATATAAATACGCAATGATTAATAAATACATGGTTTTATTCTGTACTGGAATAATGATTCCTTCTAACTGTGTAGATAGAAGTCCACTTTTGAAATCTTCCCCCTCTCCTCTCAGAAAGCGAAGTTAAGATTCTTGGGTACATCAAATCCAAGTCCCTCTTTATTTTTGGCAGCGTTGTAAGTCTTCAGCTATTCCTTGGTATACAATCTCTGATCTTACTTTTGTTGTTCCCTGTTGTCAACTTGATATCTACGGATACCAACATCACAACTATTTTGCCAAGCCTTGTATGTGGAAGGGCACTTGAGATTGTTATCTTGTTTAAAAGTTCCCAAAAATAAGATTAGTTTAAAGAAAAATGCTGAGTTGTCTATTAAATTTATGAATAATCAAGCGAATTCCATTCATTTTCGAAGTATTTCGTTCCATTTCTATTGATAACTCTCTTATATTTCTTTGAAATATTAAACAAAACTGAGAAATCTATCCAAATTATCAGTTCAACTATTGGAACAAGATATCAATATCTTCTTTCTCTCAAATATTATTTGAGAAATCATACCAATTCGATCGTTGAGGGTATCAAGGCAAGTAAAGTGTGCATTGGATGCAGCGAAACACTTCTTGAAATCATGTTGCTATCCAGGTAATCTGGTTTAGCTGAGGAGAGCGTTAGAGTACTACATTTATCTTGAAGATCCCTTTCCTAGATAATTTGATCAAGCTTTTGATTATATTTCCTTTATTAAAATACTCCACTTCCACACTTTTCGCTTTTTTTGCATAATATCTTGTATTTTATTTTTCAGAAGAAAAAAAAACATTGACAAAAAATAGATTCTTTTTTAACATTCATAATGTGTTCTAATGGGACATATTGTTTTAAATTGAATTTAAAGGGATTTATCTTTATGACTGAACTCTTTTTAATGCAGATATCTTCCCTAAATGATTAGTTTATGTAAACATAATCGTCAAATAAAAATAATTGAAGAATGTGTTATCATTGCTAATAAACCACAATAATAATAAAAATGAGATTAATATCTTGATTATCGTAAAATCTTTGTTTAAACTTGAAAATAAATAACAAAATATTGCTTTTGAAAGGTGTATCATAAATCCTTCATACTTTTTAATCTGATGGATAAACTCTTTAATTAAATTCTGAAAAAGTCTGAATCCGATTTATTTAGAATCGGAAATCTTACTTGAGAGTTTTAATATATTAACACATAATATTTTTAATCTTCTTCCTGATGGGCAATAATGTCACTGTTCTTAGGCTCATGCCTAACAGATTCGTATGTAGGAATTTCAATTTTGTTTTGGAGGCGTTTAACATTTTTCAAACATGATCGTTATTCAAATTTTTCTTAGCTGGTTCAGTTGTAGTTATCACAGGTGCTTCTCAGGGCATTGGAAGAGAACTTGCTCTTCGCTATGCTAGCAGAAGTTGTAGGTAAGGTTACTTTCTTTAGTTTCTTACTGCTAACAGATAATATTATGGAAAACAAATAAGGCTACTACTGTTTGCAAGGAACGAAAAGCTGCTAAGAAATGTAAAAAACAAAATGAAAATGAAGAAAAATATCTAATATGATTGTGACTGCCACAAGGTGCAAGAATTATGCAATGAGCTTGGAGGAAAAGCAGAAGTCTGTGTGGGCGATGTCTCCAAACTTGAAGATTGCAAGTAGGAAAAGATAGAGAGAAGATTCGAGTATTTTGGATGTATTTATGATGATCTCATTTAGTTTTAACTACCTAGGAGAATGATTGACGACTGCATATCTCACTTTTATAAAATCGACATTTTGGTAAGCGATTCTCACAAAAATATCCCAAAAAGTTAGTTCAAAAGAACACTAGATATTAAACGCAGGTGTGAATGCTCATAGCAAATTCATGGACATTGAAGACATAAACGTTTTTGAGAAAATTATGGAAACGAATTTCTACGGCTGCGTTTATCCGACAAAGTCAGACATATTTTCTCATAAAATCTTCCTTTTTACTTACATTGATTATTAAAATTTCTTTCAAAGATATGGTCTTCCTTATCTTCAAAAAACGAAAGGACAAATTATCGTATTATCATCTCTTTCCGGAGAAATCGGATTACCTTATCGTACTGCTTATTGTAGCAGTAAGTTTGCAGTTACAGGATTTTTTGAGGCGTTAAGGATTGAACTGGAAAACAAAGATATTGCAATTACAATCATATGCCCTCCATCTGTAAGATGTTGTTTTCTTGCAAGCTAGAATCAAAGACCATCATTTGAATTAGGTGAAAACAAATATGAGGGATCACGATTTATTACAGAGATTTCAAACTGAAGAAATGAATGAAAAAGACAATAGGATGAGTGTCGAAGAATGTGTGAATAGAATTCTGCTAGCTGCAGATAAACGGGCCAGAAAGGTAGACAACAAAAATTTAATTTATAAACTAATTATCTGTTATTTTTATATCTTTTTAAAATAGGTATTTTTCCCATTTAGTGTCTATCTTGCTGCATATATTCGACCTATTTTCCCAGATTACGTTGATTCAAAGCTCAAATAAGTGGCAAAATTATGATAATTAGTATTGAAAATAGGTATCTAATTATCAAATAGTGTGTGTGTAATATTTTGGTTAACAAAATTATTTATTTTACTAATAAAAACAAGATGTTACAATTTAGTAGTTAAAATATTCCTATTTTGATTGTAAATTTTCAGAAACAAAAAAGAAGCTGATATATTTCTGTCAAAAAGTGATTGTTAATTTTTAATTGGTCAGTTGCTTTTGCGCTGCAAATCAAAGAAATAATTACAAACTTTTCAATAAAAGAAGTGGGTTCTGCACAAACAAAGAATAAAAAGCGTAGGATTATTTTTGAGAAGAGATGAGCAGCAACAATAATAATTAGTCTTTCTAAAATCTATCCCAACTGAACAGCTCTCAAGATGCAGGATAAAAGAGTTACTTTCAATATAGTCTCATTCGGTTAAAAGAAAATGGATAACTTGCTAGGACATGTACACAAATTTATTTCATTTTCATGTATTTTCAATTTTGGTTCACTAATATTGACAACTCTTATTTGCCTTGTTGCATATCTAGACAACTAAGAGATCGTCTAGAAGCAGATAGGCATGAACAAATATAAAATGGGAGATTACATGCAAATGTTCACGAATACTAAAGAACAATACAAAGAATTGAATGAAAATGAAGATCTTCAGTAATCATTTAAAGGCCGCTATTCGTTTTCTTCTTAAAAACAACCACCACAAAACTCAGATTCAGCTAAGAAAGTGTCTCCTTCACCTACGAAGAGATAAACCACACGCGATGCCACTTGTAATCAGTTAATTCCATGAAAAAAAAGGTTGAAATTGAAAACAACTATGTTTATTGTTGCTAATAAATATCTACAGATCCTTGTTATTTTGAGTAAATCGATGGAGTCTACGAAGGAGATGTTGATCTTAACTACAAAAAGGAAGGGTTAGGCATGTTTATAGCTGATTCAGGAGAAGCTTATATTGGTATAATACAAATGGATTGAATTATTATCTTAAATTTGCTTTGGATGTTTGAAATAAAATAGGAGAGTGGACGAATGATTAAATGCACGGAGAGGGTATTTTACACTTTCCGTTTGGAGGGTATATCTATGGGTAATTCAAACAAGGTAGAGTTCAAGGGGTTGGAATATTATAGCTCCCTTAGAATCAAATTTACATTGGATATTGGAAATAATCTAGATTGAATGGGAAATGTTTTGAACTAAATCTTGCTAAAAAGACATGGCTGATGTCAGAATATGCGAACGGGTAACTGGTTAACCGTTTAGCTAGTGAGCCAGCTGAAATTACATAATCTTCAGGGCTTGGTAAGAATAATTCTCATAATTTTTTTGATTTATTTTATTCTAAACATTTCTTCGTTTTGAAGCTGGTCCAAAGTTTATGGAGCCATACGAGGACATTCGATTTTGGATGTAGAGACTCTCAAAGAAGCTCTATTTCGCTGAGAGAGAAATTAATGTTAATCAAAAGCACTTACGGTATATGAATATCGAAAAAGGACTTGAGTAAAATTATTTAATTGTGTATTTTGAGTTTTTGGGGGTAGATTCGTTAAAGAATTATTCAAACTTTTCTAATTCTTCAAGTCAAATTAAAACCTTTTTATTATTATGACTCCCTTCTCAGCTACATCGGATTCTTAGAGAACAAAAAGACCCCAAATGGGCTTGGATTAGTTTCCTTTGAAAAACGAATTATATCTGGAAATTTTAAAGTAACAAATTGAAAAATAAGTTTTCACTAAAAATCTCAATTAAATCTATTTAACAGTCAGGAGTGCTTGATGGCAGTGGACGGATGATCTTAGAAAATGGTGATATCTACGATGGATACTTCAAGGGAGGTAGATTCTAAGGTGTTGGTGTTTATTTTAATTTTGAGCGAAACACATATCTGCATGCGATTTTTGACGAAAACAAACCTTAGTCAGTCATAGCAAAAGGTGTTGGCTATCCATCAAATATCATAGGTAGGAAAAAAATCATTTCTTTTTGTATTTGCCTTCTAATTTCTCTATGTTATTCCTTTAGTTAAGTTAAAATCAGAAAATCACAGATTCCACAAACGCTACTACTAAAAAGAAAGCCATTTTGAACGTATTTCCGTCTTGCAAGACTTCTCAAGACAAGTGTATTTAGACTACTAAGAAATGTACTCTTCGAATCAACAAGATCAGCAAGAAAGATATAACTTTCCTGAAACTTATGAGCCTCATAATCCTGATCCATTATTGCAACTATAAGCACAACAATAATAATCTTCTAACATGGGGGGATCATCAAACTAACAACAGCAACAGCAACCATAACAACAACAATAAAATTCCCTTTAATCTCCTTCTTCACCTGAAAAATCTAGCTTACTTCAAACTGGAAGCATCAAAAATACAAAAACTAAAAGCCATTTCTTAGAGAAACTTACGGACTCTCCTTTTAGTTTAACGCTCCAAGAAATGCTAGCAAATAAACAAAAGTTAGATAGTACATCTGCGGAAGCTCCTAATACTTCTTCCCCTCATCTTTCTGGACCGCTAGTCAAGTAGAATAGCAATAATAATATTTTTGAAGCTAAAACATCAGTTATTGTAAATAATAATTCTCAAAATAATCAAAGCAATACAAACAATACATAGAATAATTAGTAAACTCAACCATCTCAGTTAGTTCCTCCTAACTCCTCTTCAAGTTAACCTCAAGGTTAAACTACTCAATAAACCTCCTAACCTGGTTTTCCTTTGTAGCGTTCATAAACATAAGATTCCAATTCTTCTCGACCTGGAACTGCAAACTTAAATCCAACAATCATCCCGAATAATCAAAATAACAATAATGTTTAAAATACCAATAACAATCTCAACAATACAAATATCATTAATGCCACTTTCCAAAATAACAGCAACAACAAAAGTAACAATAACAGCAGTAACAACAGTGGGAATAGCAGCTTGATAAATCCAAGTAATCTCAATTAATAAATGAAATAACGAGAAAATCTTTCGGCGTAATAATAATAATTATTTTCATCTACTTTGCAGCAAAAGTTAGCCTAACAATAATAGCCATAATATCAGAATTATCCTGAGAATATAATAGATTCTCCAGTCAAGTAAGATTTTCAAGAAATCAGAACAAATATGGGTATACAAGGTAGAAGACCATTCAATTCAGGAATAGGAGGTGCTCCTTCCTTTGCAATGAATAGAATACCTGGGAATAATAACAACAATCCAGGGATAAATATGGTTCCATAACTAGATTAATATTCAAATTACTAATAGTCGTTGCAATACCCTTATTAGAATAATCAATATTCTCCTTAAGATTATGCTCGCTCCTACACTCCAAATGAACGAATGAATTATACTAATTAATTTCCATTTCCAAACAACAGTTCCTTTTTCACACCTTAACAGTCTCAACTGTTTTAGCAACGACTTCAAGAAATGAAGCCATATCCTAGACGATAAAGGATATTTTAAGATAGCCCTCCTAAATCAAATAAAGGTAGTCCATAACGGAGTTTTAAACCAGATAAAAATAGCATCGAAAAATCTTTAAAAAATAATTTCTAAATTGATCTTGAATAAGGGTAAGGTTAGATAAATGATGGAACTGATAATCTAAGCCACAGCCAACGTAGTTAAGGTTCATCTTAACGATTAGCACGTAACGACACAGCTCGAAGTACACTCAGTTAGCAGCGAGTAAGAAAAAGTGCACTTCTAAGTGAAATCAACCCCTCAAATGAGAAGCAAAATCTAACTCTTTAATCAGGTATTCTTGTAACACCAGAAGATCCTAAAATTTAATCTAAATCTTAAGATAACGCACAATGGTTTTTCAATCCTTAGAATCAGCAACTTACTCTCTAACCATAATATAATTCTAAATTGAACTTTTCCGATTTGACATAAGCTCGATAAGATCATTTTGGAGCGAATAACTAATATCGAGCTGAATTAAGCGCAGGAGCGAGAGTCAAACTGAGATCGATTATCACGGAAGAATCCAAATAAAGTCTAGAATGGAAAAAAGATAAAAACAAAAAATCAAATTATGAAGAAATTGTTTAGACTTCATAGTACAATAAGCAAGGATAGAGGATTGATAGCGTAAAGAATTTTAGTTTTTCTCCAGATAGTAAGCAGCGGGAGTCGATGTTACTGCTGTGTGAGAATGACAGAACGAATTCGGAACTTACTTTGAGAATTTCAGTTGCGGGAAGTGAAAAATTATCTGCAGCACCAGCTAAACGTGCGATTTTCCATCCGATTCCGTTGTAAAACTTTGAAGAAGACAGATCGGAGAGTAAGTTTTTTAGGAATGAATATCGTCTTTAACAGCAGAAAGAATTGTAGCTGCAAGTGAAAAGAAGCAAACGATCGAGGAAGAATATTTTAGAACCATTAGTTACATAGTCTAAAGGTTTTGAGCTATTAGGTTCGGAATTTCGTGATGTTGTGAATGATAACAGATAAACGGAGAAGAAATAACCAACTGGGAGGATGTCTTCATAATTGAAAGATTCGTTACTTAATCTTTAGACGTATGATGCAGCACTTAATTTTAAAGAAACGGCGATGAATTAGTAGCAATCCAATTATTCACCGTCTTCATCGTATATTCTTACAAATCGAGGGAATAATGCATCGTAATTTATGTAAAGCACTGGATTTGATAGGTAGATTGGTTAGTAGTCATAGTCAATGTCACCTTAAGGATCAGAAATGACGTCAGATTATTAGAATAATAAATAATTTAGTTAAGCGTAAGCACAGCGTGTAGGTGCTACTAATTTCAGACAAGGAAAATAATCGTTTTCTTAGTAACAAAACTAATAGAATATACCTGAAACTGACGATAATAGTAGTAAACTAAAAGGGATTCGTTAGTCATAACAACAAGGGTTTTCGTCGGGTAATCCTCAAGGAATGTTTGTTTCTTTTGATAATAAAAATGCTAAGTGAGTTAATAATAATAATAATAATAATAATAATAATAATAATAATAATAAATATCAATATTGTATCTAAAATTTGATCTTTTTTGTTTGTTTTTTTTGAGATAAAAGAACAATCTGAATTAGTCAGGACAAATTATATTATTTATTAAAAGAATATCCCCCCTTGCAATTAATTATCCTAGCTGAGCAAGCAGAAATAATAAAATGACTTTCTTTATTTTCTCTATTGCATAAATTGATACAATTTCCCTGGACTCACTCAATATAAGACTCTTTTTTGTTTTGAGCTGATAAATTAGTTTTTTTTTCAAGTAATTTAAATATTTGTAAAATTATCTTAAAGAAAACTTGTTTAAATATGAATTTAAGCTCTTTTATGGAATTATTCTGATATTTTTTTCATTTGTTAATTGTAAGTTAGTTTTCTAAAAAAAGTAACTAGACTTTCCTGGTATTTATTTTTTTTTCCTGATCAGAGAGATAAATTTTTAGAATTTGGGAGATAGAAAATTACATCCCATTTATATGCATTTCTGATAAAACAATCATTGCCGTGTCACCTCCAGGCGTTTATAACATATTCCACAGCAGATTTGCACGTTCAAAGAGAATAGATAGAACTATTTTTTCTTCTTACTAAAACTAATCACTTTTTTCTTATGGTTTCAAAACAAAATTAAGAGAAAAAAAATAATTCAAAACAAAAATCAACAGAAAAATAGATAAAAACAAAACACTATTCCTTAATATTTCATAGTTTCTCGAAAACCAACATGGAAACAATCAAGACAGGTTTCTATAATGCTTACTGTTATGCATACTATTTAATTTATGGTGAAGAACAAAAGGAATATGAATGCAATCCTTAAGAAGCAGATGTCAAACTAAAAACGAGTCTTCTAACAATTTTAAATTAGATCGAAGTTAAAAAAGACCGCGCAAATGACAGATTAAATCAAATCAAGAAAGATTTCTCTACATCTATCCACAGCAATGGGTATCAAGAGAAGTTGAGACAAGAGTATTCGCGTCATTTAATGAATGCCTAGCAATAAATCGATATTTTTCTGGCTATTCAACAGTAATTAAAGAAAGTATAACTATGGCAATTCTAATTGGTTGCGAATCGGAAAGATCAGCAATTCATATCAAATTGCCTTCCAACAATAGAAAATCTTGTTTTTGCTGCGTAGTTTGAGAACAGTTTGATGATCAAACTGAATACATTTACAGATTTCTTGCAATACCTTTGGGGAAAAGAGTATGTTCTAGCTGATGATAATAATCTTGTTGAGGCTGAATTCAAAGCTATCTTAACGAAAGTTCCCACTTAAGAAGATCAAGAGATGGTTTGCAGTCGATTCTGTTAGGATTCGTTGATATTACCACAAGCAATGTACAGATGCAAAGAAGAAAACAATCAAACAGTCAACAACTCCAATATTTCATAAATCAATGCGAATTGATTGCTTTTAAGTTGGCAGTAGAACCATTCAAAGTTGATTAAAAATAGCAAGCAATCATCAATTGCAATTGCATAAACTCGTATATCTGTTTCAATAAGTTCGTTATCTGTACCTGCACATGTTTGTACTGTAGAAAATATAATATTTTCAGATTTAGAAAGGTTTTATTATAATTTTCAGCAAATCTTCTTTTAATATATTTGAGGGGAGATGTAAGTGAATGGAAATATATTTGTTGTCATATTGCTCTTTCAACTTTTTGTCTTTCACTGTAGGATAGCATCAACCTGTGTTGTGAGCCTAAAATAATCTTCTCTTGGAATTTGAAAAAAAGGCTAACTTTGATTTGCTATTTCATTCAGTTAGCAGGAGATTAAAAGTTGAAAATTGAAGTTAAAGAAAAAGCTATTTTAATTTATAAAAAAATGACAGTTTTATTTAAATAAAGTACTATTCTTATTAAAATTAAGATGTTTATGTATGTGTTCAATACCAAGAGGGAGATCTGAAAAGAACAAGGCTTGAAAAACCAAGCACATTAATTTGGATAATTTAAAATTGTAAAACTGAAAGAATATTAAATCTTGTACTCTAAAATCATATCAATTCTGCAAGTAATTAATTTATTAGTGCGAAGGAGTATAGAAACACAAGCTGCTATTATTCCACAGCAACTACTATCCATGAAAACTTCAAAGATCTCGAAGGAAAACCTCAAATAATTACCTCAAGATGCAGCTGATACAAAAGCGAAGTAAGGTATTTCAGATAAAACGCCTATTCTCCCAGCTGTGCCTGGAGCTGTATCAGCTTAACAAGCAAAAGGAGCGAGTTAAAATGCTAAAGATAGTAGTATCGTTAGAGCTTCTGCGAATTTATCTACTATGAATGAAACAAGATTGCAGATTTCGCGATCTTCATAGAACATCAGCGGAGGAGGAGGAAAAGAGACTTTGAATAACAAAACGATTCGCTATCTTTCAAATTAAGATCCTATTGACATACAACCATCTGAGATAATCTTCAAGGATATTTAAGTGAACTAAACATATGAAATCCAAGTATTCGTTCGTAATCTCACGAAAACTGCTAGAAGAATTCGAGTTTTTCAGCCCTAATCTACGAAATTCAGAGTAGACTATGACATGAAAGGCGCGATTGCTGCTGGTTTAGCGATGAAACTCATTGTAACATTTGAAACACAAGTCTTGGAAAATTATGAGGATAGCATGAAAATTGTTTCCGATAATGGATATGAGAAAGACATCGCACTTCATGCGTTCGCAGCTAGTGGGCAAGTCATATTTGAGCCATTCATTAACTTAGGTAAATATATGATTTTTTTAGGAAAAGTCTAGCAATAATGCGATTTGTAAAAACTGTAATTTGTTAGGATTTATCAAGCTTGGCAAAGAAAAACGAGAAGAAGTACTTTTCAAAAATGAAGGTAGTGTCCCAGCTAAGATCGAACTCAAAGCTCAAGATCAAAGCGAGATTTAATTTGATTAGCCTATATTCACGATAAAACCATCGGAAGAATACATAGCTGCGTTTAAGTACACTCCGAAAGATGCAGGAATCTATCGAGGTGTTATTGATGTTACGACTGATGCGCATTGCTTATAAAAGCATATCGATGTGAATGCTACATCAGTTGAATTCACGAGATTCATTATTGATAACTAAGGGAATTAAGTCACGTAGTTTGATTTTGGGACATTCTATTATGGAGAGAAAAAGATAATTGTTGGATATTTAGTGAACAATACACCCAAGAGATATCGCTTTAAAACACGTTTTAGATTCGGGTTATTGTATTCCTTGGATGATATGACGAATGTGCAGCCGCCGAATATTGTAGGCAGAGAATAAACGGAAAAAATCATGTATTGTGAGCCGTCAGAAGGAGTTATTGAGAGCTATTCTTAGGTAAAGAAAATTATTCGTTTTTTTGAAATGAATTACAATTTTTCTAAATAAAAAAACAGATAGAACTTGTGTTTTAATGCCAAGCACAAGTCGACTACTAAAATCTACTCTGGGCTCAGAAGTATTCCATGGAAAAAGAAGAGCTTACACCTAAAATATAAGATTATTTCTATTCTGCGATTTTTGAATTCGATGGGGAAGTATCAGAACCAACAATACTTCATCTTTCTGGAAGAGGTATTTGCCCAATGGTTAAGCTATCTAAGACAATCCTTTCGTTCGGAGATTGTCAAGTCAACGATTATAGAGATATTAACCTTATTGTAAAAGAATTAGATATATTTGGAAATGAGTTGATTTATTTTAAAGTGATTTTTTTGGTTTTGAAAGCTTGAAAACAGGAATAAAGATTTGTCTGTGGATATAACAATTCCAAATGTACCAGGATTTCAATTTGAACCAAGGAAACTGAGGTTAGAAGGAGGAGGAGTTGCTCCAGTGATAGTTAGGTTTTAACCAAAGAGTGTTGGGATATTTAAACAAAAAATGCTCTTAAAACTTGTTGATGGGTTCTATGATCTAAAGGTTAAGTTATATGGTGATTCGGCAGAGATAGGTATTAAAACAGCTTATTAGCGTGGACCTGAAAGTCTTCCTTAGGATTTTCATTTAGACAGCAAGATTATTGATGAAGATTCTCTTGACTTTAACTCTCTTAAAAAGGTAAAATAAATGAAAAATCAAAGAAACAAGAGTGATAAAACTTTCATTTTTCTTTTGTTTTTCTTCAGAAATTCGATGCTTCAAGCATATCGATGTATCCAAAATACCTAGAATCAATTCTGGATACAACTCAAGTTGGCAAGATCGAAGAGTTTAAGAAGATTTTCGATAATAAATAGAAATACAATAACGAACTCAAAGAATAAAGACAAGAACGTATTAAAAAAGAAAAAGATGTTGTTGTGCAACAAAAATTCAAATAAATGAAAGCAAAACTCAAACAACTTGGAATCGAAGATGATGTCAAAGAAAACGATGATGACGATGAAGATCCCAAAAAAGCACTTGTGGGGGGATTTAGAGATGCACCTGTGGATTATGAGTATGAGGTTGGGATGGTTGATGCCAAAATTGAACCTCCCAGTTTGTCACTCCCAGAGTAAGAACTAATGCTAAAAATCTATGTAATTTTGTGCTAATTTGATGTTTTGTGTTTGTTGTCTAATAGAGCTAAAGAAACCTTATTTGTGACGATGCCCATCGATTCCTACGAGCCTTACAAGCAGGATGATGTGCGAACATTCGAGCCTGATCCAAATATTCCTATCAAAAAGAAATTTTCAAGTGAGCCCAAAAACCACTCTGAAATCAGGGATGTCACAACTTCTCTCTCCGGATTGCAGCTACAGAAAATCTTCGCAGGCCCTATTCACATTGATTTCGGGAATGTCTACGTGAACTCTGAGATGATGAAGACCTTCCGTGTGCGGAATGATCTGCGTACTGCAATTTCCGTGCAGCTCCAGACAGATCGATCGGAATTGAAAAAGACATATTAGAAAACATAAATCATTCCAAGTGGATAAACAGCTGGATTTGAGATTTATCTGTGTTCTCGAAACCTAGGTGCGATTAGAAGCAATATCAAATACTCTATTAATGAAAGACATTCATTTGAGCTAATGGTGGTAGCTAACATAGAGCTAGTGAAGATTGAAGTGTCAAAGCCGCTACTTAAAATGGGATTCACTGATGATAACGTCGAAATGACAACAAAAGAAGTAATTAAGTTAACTAACAATGGAAATGCTCCTGGAAAATTTAAATGGCAGATGAATAATTCTAAGAATTTTACTATTACACCTGAAGAAGGTGTGGTTCCTTCTTAAAAATCCATAGATTGTGTTGTAGTTTACAGGCCGTCATCTGTAATACAGGTTGTAGCACCAACAACTGGCAGTGCTATACTGTAGAATAATATCAGTATTAATACTAACAATGCATCAGCAAATCCTACGATTTCTAGGACAGAAGAAGAGAAATTTGCACTTAGAGTGGTGGATGGAATTGAGTAATTGATTAAGTGCATAGGTACCTTTATTGAAGCGAAATGCACTCTCAAATAACAATCCCTAGATTTAAAAGTAAAAATACAATAATTTTAGAATGTCTTCGAGAGAGAATTTGCAAGAATTTCTAAAAAAGAAAATATGATTTTGTATCTATTTTAGCTTGAGTGTTGAATATTAATACATTTTCTAACTAAAAAGGAAATATGTGTGGCTTCGGTTGTCATGAGATCATTCGAGATTAAAAATAACCATCGATTAGCTGCAGTGTTTTGCATAGACGAAACTAAGTTACCTGAAGGTGTTGAAATCTCAGAAATGAAAGGAAGAATCGGTGCAGATGATACAAAGACACTGAACTTAAAGTTTTGTTCGAAAAAGGAGAGTCAAATCAAAGGAGAGATTGTTGTTTTAATCAGAGGAGGAAAGACACTAAAACTGCCATTCTCAGTGACAACTATTATTCCAGATATTTAGATTATGGAGGATAAATTTGATTTTGGAAATGTCAC
>Ga0302284_1000658_pt1 | contig 15797 bp, 11 predicted proteins | sample III_Fen_E2_1_FD_198760 | JGI IMG/M metagenome (GOLD analysis project Ga0302284, IMG submission 198760) | Peat permafrost microbial communities from Stordalen Mire near Abisko, Sweden - III_Fen_E2_1 | ecosystem: Environmental > Terrestrial > Soil > Wetlands > Permafrost | place: Sweden: Abisko...
TGAGCTATTTCCTTAAGAGCTAGAATTATGTTCTGCACAAAAAACCAGGTGGAGCATTCAAGGAACATCCAACAAATCCTTTTGGATTTTGCTTCCATCCGGAAGATAGCATGGCTTAAATTCCCTTGTATGTGTCTCCATTAGTTGCAGTGTAGCGACCTTCTTCTGCTGCGTCTGTGCCACTAAGAAGGTCTACATAAGCTAATAGGCATCTGAAAAAGGCACCTGCTAATTAAGCTGTATTATTCTTATTTTTATTAATTTTAGAACATAATTTCCATTTTTTTCATCATAATAAGAAATCAATCGAAGGCATGCTGGAGTAGGAACTTAATATATGGGAGTAGACTTTGTAGCAGAGAGCTCCAAAAAAGGGATAAAAATTATTTGTGCCATACGGAAACATTAAAAAAGTGAATTTCACTATTAATCTGCCTTTTGATAAGCCTCAGCAATGAGTTTAGCCTTTGGGCTTCCATCTAATTGAAATTATTAATGGCAAAATACCATCAGCAACAACAGCAACAGAGATACATTAATGCTCTTCATTCCTCAAAAAAAATGTCTATCTATCTTTCTATGCAAGCGTATGAAGCAACATTTGTTGCACTGTATTTACGTTTCTACATAAAAGATAATTCTATGGACAATAGCTATTTTGCAAACATACTTTTTTGATCAATTATCTGCTTCTTCGTGGATATTGATCTCTCTATTAAACAACTACTTAATCTATTTCTTTAATGCTACTTGGGAGGAAGAAGAATGGATCTGATTTACAGAATGATAAACATTTAATTGCTAGTTTATATTTGCTTATTCCTTCTATTCTTATGAAGATTTAAGCAATCACATGTTAATCTCTTATGTTCAAAGTTTGAAAATAATATTTACCCACAACATTACAAGAGGATTTGGTATTATGAAAATGTACTTGGGAGGGAGTGAAGAGAAAACTATTCTTAATAATAGAAATGGTCAAAGAATGTAAATGTTGGAATCTTATTTTTTAAATGATTGTATGATAATTTTGATGTGATAAATAATAAGAAACCAAGACAATGTTATCAATCATATTACTTGATAAAAAAGGAATGATTCTAAAATCAATATTTCTTATTTTCAGCTACTAACATATTTTTGTTAAAGCTTTTTTACCCAGTTTTTTAATTCTTTAAATAGTCTTACTTAAAAATAGTGTTTTTACAAGCTGATAATATTATTTATTTTATCATAATTATTATTCGACATGTAAATTACACCTTTACAAAGATAAGATCAATAAAATGAGGAATTTAATATCTTTTTATTGAGAAAAGGAATAATAAAAAAATCAAATAAAAAATAGTAATATCATTTGTGGAATTTATTTCCTCCCATTTAATTTTTTCAATGCCTCAAAGCTATTCTTATTGAAAGAAGTATTTTTATATCTTTTCCAACAAAATTGAAGAAAATCTATGTAAAAGGCTCTGTAATTATTTGAAACATAACCTTAGGAATATTAAAAAATTTGGATTTCAAATATTGATACATGAATAACTAATTTGAAACCATTAATATTTAGTTCAAGACACTAAATAAATTTGGCTTTTGGAGTTATTACTAATTGACTATGACTTAGAGAGTTAAGAAAAACAAAAAGATCAAACATCCTGGTATTTGGAAAAAGTTAGACAAGATAAAGAGTGCTTCTAATGCAGAAAGATAAATAACTAAAAATTTACTAAAATAGACATAAGAAATCCTTTATTTTTACTGATCTAAATAATAGATTTTCATATTTATATTGGAGGGATCATCGAGACAGGCATGAAGGATGTTGAAAGAGGGGAATTGCTGATAAATATTGTGTTCAGATTAAATGGTGCAGAAGCAACTTAGATCTTAGTGCTCCCATTCCAATTAAATGGCACATTAAATTGTGACAATCTAACTGATTTTTGATTCACATCGAAGTTCAACATCAAAATATTCACTTTATCCTTAGATTTCTTGGAGGCTTTAGTTAGCACTGCAGCAACACTATTCGATGCTGGACCCAGAGCAAACGAATAATGCGGAAATCCCTTCAAAATATCCTTTTGTTTTATCGGAATAATTATCCATTTCATAATCTCTTTGATGAATATTTACGCAATTAGTTTCTCACCAAAATCATCTTCTTCTTCGTTATCTTAACTGCAGTTATCACCTCCTTGTTCCTCTTCCATATCTGTGACACTCACGTGAATTCCAATGTAGAAGATAAACTAATCATTCGACAGCAATATTGATGTTTTTGAATTCAAGAATAAACAGGGATCTATTTTTTCAGACACATTTCCTTCTTGAAGACTAACTCTCTCGCATGGCGCTTCTTTGTAAAATGCTTCTTCTTTCTTAGCAAATTCAGCTCCGTTTATGAGATACACATGTTTTAGATCTGAAGCTACATACCGATTTAACAGATTAGGAAACACAAGTGAAAGATCATCTGAAAGTGGTTAAACTAATAGATCCTTGAGTTTCTTCTAATCTAACCTGATCGTAGCCTTGAAGACCTAGCTGAGGAAACTCAAATCGGAAAGATTGTTGTGTTGAAATTCTTGTGCTTCTTCGAATGAAAATGTCTTGTAGAATGTCTAAGTTTTCTTTGGGAAGTTAATTGTGCTTGTCAAGAAATTTGGAGTGTTTTATAACAAGAAGCTCGAATAATCAGCATCAAGAGTTCGGAGATTAAACTCAAGGTACTTTTCCATTTCTCGCTTGAGCTCGTTAGGCTGGAGGATCCAAGTGAGTTTGTAGTCTCTGCTGAGAGTTAGGAAATATAACGGCAAGTATTTATCTTAACCAATGGACATGTAGTTGGATTTGAGATGTTAAGGTATTTCGTAAGGTAAATTTTCTTCGACTTTAATGTTGATTTTGGATTCTGAAGATGTTTCAAGATACCCTTGTATCTGTGGTGCGCTCTTTTCAGTTAATTATTGCTGCTATTTTGTTTATTTCAAGAGTTCCTGTTGTTATTGTTGCTGCTATTATTGTAATTATTTCTACATTTCTTGCTATTTTTGTTATTCTTATTGTAATTGCTATTGCTATCTTTGGATCATTTGCTTCTTGATTTGCTCCTGCTGAATGTTGTCATTGATTTAGCTATTAGCATTGCTACTTTCATTGAGATTAGATCTATTTTCATGATTGATTTGTTGTTTCTACTCTTCTGAGGTTGCTTATCTGGATTCTTGATTTCTCACAGGTCCAAAACTCGATTATCCAAAAACGGATATGAAAAACGCTGTGGAACTATTGTAATCTTTCAGGAAACTTTATCGACTTTCTTTCTCAATTGTTGTTACACATTCTATTTAACCTATTAGCTTATTTTCCTTGTCGTTCTTGATTACATTTGATGCCAAGTCTTATGTATTGATCTTGATAACTGTGGATTTTTCAAGAACTTGTTCAATACCTGTGTTGGCTTTACCAATAATTGAACACTAAAAAAATTGATTTTCATCGAAAAATTGGTTGATATTGCAAGTTGAAAAACTGAATTTCTCAAGATGTTTCAGAAAAAGACTCTAATGGGATTTCTACTTAGGGTCAAACAGTAGCAGAAGTGAGAGATTAAGATCGTCAAGTTGCAGCTAAGCACAAGAATACGTCTTCTCTTTAAGCGAATACATCTAGAAGTAAACTTATTTAAAACATCTCTGCACCATTGAATGTCCAAACTCACCTCCAACAAAGAAAACACAATTATCAATTATGAACGTTATTGGTGCGATAAGTGGACGAAAGACTGTCTGAAAGCACTGTTTCTTTGTAAACTTCTCTGGAGTCAGCAAGTCACCATCAGCAGAAATTGGATATTCTTCGATTGTATTGTAGATAAATCCATTGTGCGAAACACCTCCAAATACCATCAATCGTTCAGTTGTTCCTGATGTTTCAACTTTTTTAGCGAAATAGGATACAGCGGAACATCCTGATCGTGGAATTGATTAAGAAAAATGAAGGCCATTCTCCTAATTTGTATTTAGAATCCTCATTTTAAATTAATTGGGAATTTACTCATTTTGCCTCACTCTCGGCATACAAAACGCTAATATCGAGAGCTACTTTTACTTCCACGTTCGAGGGTTGATTATTTCTCCAAACAGACGATACACGTAATTCTAAGTAATGCACAGAGTTGAGTTAAACACTTCTAATTACTCCACTTCCTCTTGATATATAAAATACTCCTATGTTTCTTCAGGTTTACTAGGTGATGTATTATCCTCATTCTTACCAATACTCTTCTCATTACTACTACTAATCTATAAGTTCTTCGATTCTGCTCTTTACGGCATAACTTTGAACGCTTTCCACAAGAAATCAGGGATTCTTTGTATCTCATGTTCTATTTCATGTATCTCAAATGTATTCTTTAAGAGCTCTTTCAAGACAAAATTCTTAAACACCGAACCTCGCTGGACGTTAAAGAAATATATCACAAGTCGTTCTTCGTTTCTCTCATTCTTGAACTCATAGTCGATGGCATATTAGCTGCGTTCGGTGAAGAAAAAACAATAGGAATTTTCAATATTGTTGTTGTTACCGATACTTTCAGCGTTCAAAAACACCTTTTCGTTCCTTCTTAAGTCGAAAACCCAGTTATTAATGAGCGCTTAAGTGTATCGCTTCAGCATGAGTTTGATTCGTAGCTCCTTTGTGAACAATGCTTGACTTTGATGTTTGTTAACTTCCTCGTCTAAAATGGTTTTGTAGTCTTCTTCGAGGTTAATTATCACTGGTTCTTGATTTTGTTTGTCTAAAGTCTATTTATCGACTGGAATTAGGTTAGGATCCTTCAGAATATTGAACTTCTACTCATTCGAGTAAATAATGAAGTCATTGATGTGTTTGGACTGCTTGATCTTGATGAAATACTAATATATTTTTAACGATGTGAGTTATTATTTCGGTGGTTACGCAGGATGTAGATGGAAAGTACTTGTTTCTTTTTATAAATTTTCCATTTATGTTTGGGATTTATACGATTTGTTCATCTGATTTATGACACTCTACTGGAAGGTTAACTCAACGCTGTGGTATGCTTTTCGTTGATAAAGCGATATGATCTTACGATAGTTGACTTTCTCAAGAAGTCCAAGTATCACTGCGTAGAACTAATCTTATACGCATTTAAAGAAGTTTCTTGAATTACTGAGCTTACTGATTTGCTGTTGAAATGGGGTAGATTCTATGGCGAAATCGTTTTAATCGCTTGAAATGCTGAATTTATCACGAAGGAAGTTTGATTCTTAGTTTTCATTGGGTTTAGAACCACAATAAAAGCTGATTAGTTCTGTTGCTAAGTTTGTAATTGACTTGGAATCTTCTGGAACTGCAATGGAGTTCTTCTCGATTCTTATCGTTTGAAACTGTTTCGACATGATTGAATTTCTCTCAGTTATTGTACTCTCTTGCTTTCTGCAATCAACTACCTGTGAACCTTCATTAGAAACTAATTTGTTAAGCTTTCCTTGAGGGAATGCATTAGTTAGCGATTCCATCTAATCAAAAGAAGTAAATCCAGATGAATTCACCTTTTCATTGTAGATATGATTAGAATTATGCGTATTCGCTAGAAACAAAACATGCTAACTTGAAATCTACGAAAGCATCTGCAGAAAGTATCCAAGTGCATCTGTTTTTAGATCATACGGATGATTGTGCGATCGGGTCATCGAAAAATCATAAGCAAACACAACTACATTTGGTTTGTGCGTTCGCACGAGTTTTATTATCTGATCAAACAGCCAAATGAATTCGTTCGACCCGATTGCTTTGGGACATTTACAATTGTTTTCGAAGAATTAATCCATATTTGAATTGTTTTCTAGATATTAATTTAACGCTATTTCAATGCAGTTCGAAGGAGACCAAGAATCTTCTGTTTTATCTAATGTGTCCCATCGATGGAACATTGAAATATACTGTAGATAGCTGCTGGATTGTTCAGAGACACTTTTATCATTTGAATTCTTGTAAAAAAATATTTATTTATTGAATTCAGAAGAATTCATACCAAGATTTATAAATGTGATTTTGGGCATCTCAAATGAGGACATACCTTTCAGCGATAATCGCATGTTCAACAGGGACACACTTAAGCAAGCTAAGTTGATTTGTGGGAAGTCTGTTCCTTCTTAGACGACGATCGTGTTGTGTTTGAAACTATCAGTTAGTTCGTCAAGAATGTCAAGAATCATCACAACTTAACTCCAGGTGTTATTTCTTGCAATATCATCTAAGTTACCAAGCTCCTCCAAGAATATTTTATCATCCAAGTTTTAGGATACGAGAAGCTGCTTTAAGCCCTCAAAATATACCTTAAACTCGTCTTAGAATTTCAAACCTAAGTAAGGAGTTCGTCTTATGTTGATAAATGGATAAAACCTGCGTTTTAAGATAATAAAAATAAACCAAATGAATAATAGTTTTCCATAAAATAATCAGAGATGATATGATCTGAAATCTTTGAAAAATATCACATTTCTGTTTCTTCTGTTACTGTGGGAAAAAATCTAGCATCTGCGAAATCTAGAAACTCATGAAATTCTTCAATAGTGTACATTAAGTCAACGGCTGAAGTTAATCTATTGATATTGCCAATCGAGGCTTTTCTACGACTACCATTGGAGAAACCTTCTGTTATCCTTATGCTTATGGTCCTTGCTTAGAACTTGATTCTGTCTAGTTTGAAAATGGAAATTAGATTTTGACGAGTTTGCATGAAATCCAAAAGATTGAAATAACTCATTTATGGTATTACTTTTTCTGATAGATTAGACTTGGAATAGATTCCCATGCGCAATTTCTCATTCAATGGGATCAGAACATCTTTGATTTGTCGATCATAGTCGATAACAGTTGCCATGATTCTAAAAAAATGAGTAAAAGGTTGGATTTTTTCTTCTGCTAAAATTTTCTCAACTAAATCTATTAATATGCTTGTAAGTTCCTCTTTGTTTGCTTTTTATGTTTGTTTGGGAGAAATTTTGCAACAAATAACTTAGATAAGTTGAAATAATTTGACAGAAAGGGTAGGAAATATCTTTCTACGATTGGGATTAGTCTTTCTTGATTTAATATCTTAAGATTCTTGGAAAAAAGCTCCTGATTTTTTTTAAATAAAAAGAAGAAAAACAAAGAATACTCTTTTTTTGGATGATATCAACAAAATAATTATTGAAATTAAATGAAAGAAAGTCAACTCTCTCAATAATCGAAAGCACTATCTCAATTTCATCCTAAAAACCAATTGAAAAAAGGAAAGAAAAAAGTATAGAAACAATTGAACATTTTGAAGAAGAATATGTTTAAATTAATTAACTACTCCTCTCTCTCTATCTCTTTCTCTTTCTCCTTTTGATTTTGAGATTACCAGCTAAGGGGAGCTCATAAAAACAAAAACAGAAAAAGCAACTTACATAGTTTTATTTATTTTCCCCCCTCAAAACTTGAAAACATTCATTAAGATATTAAAAACATCTAAATCGAAAATGGCTGAGAACGCAGAAGAAAAACCATTTGTCTTCACACCTGCTGGAGGAGTAGAAGCAACTATCCGTGGATTTAAAGGGAAAGCACGTGCTGAATACAGCAACGGAGATGTATATGATGGTGAATACGCTGATGGCAAGAAAGATGGAAAAGGTGTTTATGAATATCTTTCCAAGACCGAAGGAGTGCCAAATGATACCTACAAGGGCTAATTCGTTGCTGGATTGAAGAGCGGAATCGGTGTTCTTACTCATTTCCTAGGAGAAGACAAGAAAGAAGAATATTATGGTAAAGATATTTATTTTTTGAATAACTCGATGAAAAAAGATATTTGAATTTGTTTGATTTGACGGTGAACAGGTGAATGGAAGAATGATAAAAAAGAAGGAGAAGGCAGGTATACTTACGTTAACGGAGATGTCTACAGTGGAGAATGGGTGAACGGTCGCAAACATGGATATGGCACTTATATATTTGCAAAGACTCAAATGAAGGTAACACAAGATTGACAAACATGTTTTTATGAGAATATCACATTTAAGCTAAAATGCTGATTGTTTTAGCTAAAAGGAGAATTCCATGAGAATAAGCTGCTAGATGGACAGTGGATCTACCCAAATGGAACAGTTTTCAAAGGAAAATTCGAGTACCAAAAACCAGTAGGAGAAGGTAACAAAAATGAATGATTTATTAGATTCCAGATGACTTCCAACAAAAAATAAGCCTATTTCTGAATGCTTTAATGCTTTTTTGATTGTAGGTCTATGGCAATTCGCTAATGGTAATGAAGTCTTTGGCCATTATTCTCAGACAAAAGTGCCACTCAAGGATGATGAGGTAATTTGAAGAAAAACCAACAAATAGATAGCATAGTTAAATCTTTTTTTTTGTTATTTTAGAAAAACAGGAAGCTACTAAATGTTAAGTTGGAGTGGAAATCGAACGAAGAGGCTTATGTCTGAAGGGAAACTCTTCAACATGCAAGAAACAGAAGAAACATAACTCTCTTTGCAATTTATATTTTGTAAATACTCTCAGATCTTGTCTGAGCAATTTGAAATGCGACTTGATAAAATTTCAAACTTTCTTCAAGAGATTATAGTATGTCTCTTGTTCCTTTCTAAGTCAATTAAATATCTTTTCTTGCTTTTCTTGGAAGATTTTTTATAATAAAAAATTTGTGGAAAAAAAGATTATCAAAATTTACAGTAAAAAATAATGTCCAACTCTTTGTAAGATCGCTCGCTTGAATTCCATCGCACACTTGTCAGTATTTTAGCATATTTTTGGATTACTTTTCTTAAACAGTTCTTAAAAATAACTCTCTATCTCTCTCTTTCTAATAAACCTCCTTGAATAGATCACAGATCTTGAGAGGCTCGTTGCTAAATTGCAAGAAGACAAGAGAAGCTAGGAAGAGCAAGTGTAATAGAATATGAGCATACACTTTTAAAAAAGTTGCAGTATTTAGATAACTCTCTTGATTATTATATCTCTTCTCAAAAAATAGACTCAAAACGATCGATTTCTATGAGATGGCCATCAGAGAAAAGTATTTAAAACTTTAGCTTTTTCAATTCATTATCATACAGAAATGTAATCTGCATTTTACTAATTTAGAGACGATCTAATTGACTCCTTGATGATAGAACAGAGAAAATACAAGACTGTCAAAGTCAATGCAGAGGGAAACGCCATAACTATGGAGTAGCTTTCTCTTCAAGTGAAGCGTTTGAGTTCTGAACTACGCAAGAAAAACGAAAAAGTTCTTGAACTAGAAGTATTATTTATATCTTGAGTCATTTTTGTCAATTTTTAAATCTCGAAATGAATGAAAAAGTATCATAATTATTGATGTTAAAACAGAAAAAAGTCCGAGATCTAATAGCTGATACAGAATTTGAAGTGAAACTTGCAAAAAACGGCAACCTTTATGAGCGTGCTTTGACTTATAAATTAATGCAAGCTCCTATCATGAGTGAAGTAAGATAAGATTTTATAGGGAAAATGATGCAAAAATAATAATCCTAACACGAAGGATCATCTGAATATTTGATTATTTTGTTTGTTTTGCCTTCTTTTAGAACAATGGCTTAAAGCAAGTGAAGTTTGCCCTTGAGAAAGATATGATGGACTTAAATGTAAAACTCTAAAAATACAACCAATTTAGGCTAGGATTTATTTAATTGAGATTATCAATATGTTTGAATCAGAACAAGCTCGAATTGGCTGAAGCTAAAATGAGGGAAGATGAGTAGTTGATTCGAAGGCTTAGAAGCAGTAATACACAATACGAAGCAGTCTAAAAGATGAGCTAGGTAAAAAAGAAAAAAGCTTTGTTTTTTGAAATGCAATCTTTTTCTTATTCACTGCGAAGGAAGATCGCAAGAGAAATCAAGTAATTATGCTTGATTTAGATGAAGAGAAGCCTAAACCTATAATCAAGGAAGTCTTCAAGGATGATTTGCTTCTATGTAATCATTTATTTTTATTTGAGGGATGAAAGAAAAATTGATTTTTGTTTCTACTTCTCAACTAATCTTCATTTTTGCTATTGGAATACATATTTAGAAGGAGTTATTGAGATCTTCACTCGAATGCGGAAGATGCTAGTTTCAAGATTTTTCAAGATGTTTCTTTACAGCAATAGATTATCACAAAAAGGAAATGTGTAAATAAATTATTTCTTCAAAAATATCAGATTTATCAACTCATTATTTTTGGATTTACCTTGTTATTCTAAGAAACGCTATCCTTCACTTCCAAGAGACCGTCAGAGAATATCTAAGTTAAAATGAAAGTGACACGACAGGCTTACTCGCCTTCTATAAATCGTATATTTTGGATAAAAACAAAAAAATAATTCTTCAATTAATTAAATTGAAACCATTTTAGATTCAAAGAGCTGATTCAATACTACTATCCTTAGTATGGGAAGATCTAATTCGATGTAGAAAAGAGGGATAGAGCTGCAGAGAGAGTTCGTGATGAAGACAACATTGAAGATGAAAACAAACCTTAGCCAACTTCAGAAATTATGAACAATCGCTCTGAGTTGAATGAATGGATTTTAAACAGCATAGTAGCAATCATGGAAGAGCGTAGATTTGAAAAACATTAATTGACATTATCCAAGAAACCATCTTCTTTGGGACTTAGCTCTACAAGAAAAACGAAACAGCAAGACGAAAAAGAATCAGGAATTTTAATTCAAGCGAAATTCCTTTTTAAGCATCTTGCAATGTTCTTGAGAGTGCACAAAGTCTGTGGTAAGAATTCTCCTTTAAGTGAAACTCGAGAGGATGAAAATGAACCTGATTTTGAAGAAACCCCCGCCTTAGATGCTGATTTAGAGATATGTCTGGAAGAATCCATTATTGTAGAAATTTATTTACTTCTTGAGCATGATTTGAAGAAATATGCATAGGATATCGAATGATATTGAAGAAGAAATTACCATTGATTTTCTCAAACGATTCCAGTAATAGATGAAGAATCAAAACAAAAGGCAATAATTTGGTTAGCAATTCATACCATATTAGCACATTATGTTGAATAATTATTACATAAAGTATTCTTAATAAAAAACCATACTCTTTATGCAAAAATATGTTTGTGTTTAAAACATTGAAAACTAATTCTCTTTCCCTTCTTCAATAAATAAGATTTTTACTTGAAGCCATGATATTGGCTTGTGCTAAATTAGCATAGCTGATTCTATTTGCATTTGCGAGACCTGAAGGGGTTTGAGCGTGCATGAGTTGTTTGATTAAGTAAGGGTTTTGCATGTTGCTTGGTACTGGATTGAGGAGAGGATTGTGAGGAAGGCTGCTAGAATTCCAGATAGAATTGGTGATCTTAGCTAAAGGTGTAGATAATTTGGTGATATTTCCAACAGAGGAATTGTTTAAATTCTATTTCTGATGGGACAAAAATTGATTAAATAAACTAAAAAAATGCATTCAAATATTTGTCATACATGATCATTTGAAGTCTAAGGAGAATCTAGAAGGGATGGCTCAGCTGTGGTTGATCGATTGTTCTTGTTGATTTCTTTATTTACCCCCTTTTCAGCGACCTTCAAGAGTTTTAATGGGAAAAATGAAATAAAATCAATCACAAGTTTTCAGTAAAATTTCTTCAAATTCAGAGAATTATTTGTACCTAAAAATTGAGTTGATCTCTGTATTATGATTAAACATCCAACCGTTTCTAGCGTTGCTGGTTCTAGAATGTCTGCTAGTCAATGCTTTTCTGGAGGATGTCGTTTTAACTATCCATGATAGATTATCGCTTTTCTTTTTCAGATTTTTCTTTATAAGCTAGCTGCATTTGTAGGCCATTCTTCAAATCTAATCGTCTCTAGTAAAACAAAGAATCTAGTTCATTTTTAAGATCCAGATCGTTTTGTTCTTTAAATTAAAAGCTCATTTTATTGACTTTCTTACATTATTCAGAATCTATCGCCTTTGTTCTTCTTCTTATTCAAGCCTTAACTTTTCCTTTTCCGCACCTTTCTCGATAAGATCTTGAATCCTCTTGTTCTTATTGTCATCCAGAGAAAGAAACCCTTTAGCTGCGATTGATTGCCTATCACTGAATCGCTAGTAATACTGTCGATTTAACCAAACACAAACAAACACAACTTTGTAAGAAAATAACAAAATCTTTTTTGATATTTTTTTCTTCTTATGTTGCCCCTAGTAATTTGTACATTCTTTTTGGAGGCTTATTCTTTGTCACCACTCTAAAAGAAGCTAGGCTCACTGTTTGAATCATTCAATACTCCTCTGCTTGCTTTATATGCTGCTTGTTTCTCTTCTTGTTGTTGTTTTTTAAGGTTGTAAAACCGAGCCATTTCTTCATGCGCATCTTGTTTTTATTTCAGTTTCTTTTCTTACTCTTAAGAACCAATCATCTTTAATCTCTCTGCGTTCTTTTCAGCTTCTATTAACTGCTGCTTTTTCTAAATATTCAGAGATACATAATCAAAATAGTTATTGTGAGAAAATAAATTGTGTCTTAAAAAAAGAAGTAATTTATTGTTACTTTATCTTGTTGCTGCTATTTCTAATGATTCATTTGATCTAAGTATTTCAGAGACAAAGCACTTTAAGACAGTCTCTATGCTTATGCTTAGCTTTGAAGTTCATCTTTGAGAAGATTTAATTTACTCTCCATTTCTTGCTATTCTTGTAGTCTCCGTTGAATTTGTTCTTAGTTCTTCTTCTGTTTCTCATTGATGTAAGCTAGGTATTCTTAGCTGTTTCAAAAAATGAATACAAGTAGAATTAGCTTTTGTTTAAGATTCTTCACTTTGAAGAGATAAATACTTACTTCATCATATCCTTCTTTGCTTTCTCAAACTGCTTGCTTTGTTCTGTTAGCTGCTTGTTCAATTATTCCTAATCGAACAGCATCTATTTCCATTGTTCTTCAGAAGGTGATCTCATTCGTTTAATTACAAAGACTATCTCTAGTAATTTCTATTTGTTTGTTTATTATTATTTGATTATTAATTACCTTATCAAATAAGTATTTTACCTAAATTAGCTGAGAATCTCGCTCTCTCTTTTCAGCCTCCTCCTCCACCTCTAATCCAAGAACCCAAGCTTCTTTTCCCTTTTAGTCTTAGTGATAAGACTACTGAGACTTTGCTTCAAGTAAAATCCTTCAAAAATTCTTTAAACTAATTTATTCTTCTGAAAATCAAAAATAATAAACGTTACATCTTGTACAGATTACACTTGTTTAGAGAACGCAAATGAAGATAATAACTATGGAAAAATTAATTTTCATAATATTCCTCATTAATCTATTTAAGTTTTCTTTCTTTTTCTTCTACTCTCTTTCAATTTAAACTTCGAAATAGTGAATTGTTGAAATAAATAGCTCAAAATTAAAGTAATTATACTATTTTTCCTTCCTTTTTATTTAATTCACTAATAAAAAAATAAGTCAACTTTTACCTTATGTTAAAATGTAATTTGGAACAAATTCGAGTGAGTTAATTTATTTACTTCCTCCCTCTTAAGTGTTGATGTAATTAATTTGTTTGAGTCCACACTACAAGAGAAGGAATATTTAAAATATGTAGGTTGTTAAGAAAACAAATTGCATTTAAATATTGAAAATTGTTTTTTAGAATTCTTTTGACTTTAGTGAGGTGATAATATCAATAAACCAATTACATATAAATGGTCTTTTTCATTTCAATTAAACAGATCTGAAGTTTGAAAGTGAGAAATCGAATTGAGAAATCAAAATAGGATCAATGACAGTGCTTAAAGAAGATTTGCTTTAAAGAAAGGAAAATAAATTAACTTAAAAAGACAGAAAAGGCAATGCATAATTAAAAATATTTATTCTGAATTAAGTATTGTATGAATATTGATGCAAAGGAACAAATGAAGAAGAGATATTATTGCCTAAGAGAATACTCTCCATCTTAGTCCGTTAATTACTAGAAAAATAGTATTTTTTAATATTTGAGTTCCCTCTTGGATGCACATTCATACATTTATGCTGAAATTCTTCTCAGTCTTTCTCGTTCTTATTTTCCTTATTGGCATTATCATTGTTCGTAAATTTCTTTTCACTTGGAGCATTTATTTAAGAAGTCGATTTATCAGAAGGTTTAATATCTTATCCAGTTTCATTTTCAAGCCATTTCATTCTCTTTCCATCTTCCCACAACCCAATCTTCACTGAACTATCTGGTAATATGTATTTCCCTTTGCCATGTTGCCTGTTACCATCAAATAAAATAATATTAATGAATATCTATTAATTTATTATTTTAATATTTTCTTACTTTCCATATCCCCAGAATCCTTCGTATCTTCTTCCGTCAGCCCACATATAGATACCAAATCCGTGTTTCTTATCGTATTAGTACTCGCCTTCATATCTTCGACCATCTTTCCAAGTATAGACACCTTTACCGTGCATATTATTGTTTAACCAATCCCCATCGTATTTACGGCCATCAAGCCAAGTATATGTGCCTTTACCAGATATCCTGAAAAAAATATTTATTGATTTGAAGAAAGAATTAAAAAGGACTCTTAATAACCTTTATTGACTTACCTATTTTCAACCCATTCTCCAACATATTTAGATTGATCACTCCAAGTGTAAGTACCTTGTCCATGTTTCTTTCCTTCTTTGTAATTTCCTTCATATTTTGATCCATCTGCCCATGTTTCAACTCCATAACCATCTTGTAGATCATCTTTCCAAGCACCTAAAACAGTAAATAATTAAGTGTTGAATTCAATTATTTTTCATTTAAAAAAGACATAAACTTCCCATTTATTTGAATTCCTTTATTACCTTCATATTTGGCTCCATTAACATGCATATAAGTGCCTTATCCGTTAGCTTTATCGTCTTGCCATTCACCTTCGAACACATCTCCATCCACATGCCAAAATTTGCCCCTTCCATGAGCTTTATTATCCTTCCATTCGCCTATCCGAAATACAAAATATTTATTAATAAATGATTTAATTTAAGAATTATCCTTCAAAACAGCAGCAAAAGGATTAAAAAATAATTGGCTGGCTGCCTTACAAATTTTTTATTTAAATTGCCAACAGCTTAAAGAGTATTTATTACCTTCATATCTTGCTCCATCAGTCCATGTTTGAACACCGAATCCGTCTCTCATGTTCCCTGATTTCAATAAATACAAATATAATCTCTTCCCAACAAAACATGTCTCATGTATTAGAATAAATAAATAATAATAAAACTGCAATATTTCTTCTTCTACCTATCCATTAGCCATCATAAATCGCTCCACTCTTGAACTAATAAGCAGGTCTATTTTCTCTCACAGCTGGTTGATCGGTTCCTTGGGAGACTGCAGCTAAGGGATGAGCTTCAACTGGCTGATCCTTATATTAATTTTTTTTCTTAGATTTTTAGCTACCACTTGAATGCATTTCCTTTTCATTATTGTTGGTATCCAGTCTTGTTGCTTCTTATTGAACTTCTTCAGCAGGTTTAGCTTGCTAATTAGAAGGTCCTGTAGTGGCTGTTGGTTCGGCCTAATTTGGTTATGCTGATTTCGAAACCATTGGAGGTGATTTCTCACCTTTTTCATCTTTTGGATATTCATTCACATCACTGTAGCTAGCTATTTTATTAATTCCTGCACCCACAGTGTCACCTTCCTTGGAGTTTGGTATTTTCTTAAGATCTTTAGATTTAGATTGTATATTTTTTAGCTAAGATGAAGAACTTGTTTCACC
>Ga0302284_1000662_pt1 | contig 15765 bp, 9 predicted proteins | sample III_Fen_E2_1_FD_198760 | JGI IMG/M metagenome (GOLD analysis project Ga0302284, IMG submission 198760) | Peat permafrost microbial communities from Stordalen Mire near Abisko, Sweden - III_Fen_E2_1 | ecosystem: Environmental > Terrestrial > Soil > Wetlands > Permafrost | place: Sweden: Abisko...
CATTTATGTATTTAAGTGTTATTTTATGAATTAGTTTCGAGAAAATATGATAGAAAACATTCAAGGAATGTTGTTAGATTCTAATTCTGAGAGAATGAGTTTTGTCCGTTCTCAAGTGGGAATAAAAAAATTAAGCCTCACAGAAGAGTTGTCTTCATCGAACGCTCAGAGAGATATCGTCAATAGCGAAGCTTGCCTGGCAAGAATTTTTCTGAAGTTCTGATCCGAAAGTAAGTTCTAATGAGCTCTCATTTGAAAGTAGGATCTTTTCAAATTTTCTAACAAAACAAAGCGAATTGATTATTTTCTTGTGACGAAAGAGACACCTATTAATCTATTGATTATTCTCCTGATTTAATAATAACAATTATTGGTTTTACATGTTGAGAGTGTCTGGCATGGATCCTCCACAAGTTGATTTTTATCCTTGTTTCTTCGCATTATCTACTGCTTTACTCCAAACTGTATTTTTAAAAATTGATAAGTTATCAGCACAGATACTTTGTTAGCAATAAACTAATGGCATTTTCAAATCAATCAACCAATTATTGCTAGATTTTTACCTTTATTTCCATTGACTTAAACGAAAAGCTTTTCACCTTGCCAATCATCAAATGCATGGATCACAGCAGATAATTTGACATAAGAGTGTGCTGGTAGATCATGGAAAGTCTTGGTGATGGCTTGATCGGATATTTTACAATAACCTCCATTGAACTTGCTATGATGAGTCCCTTCACAGCTATTGACTTACATGAAATTCCAAGAAGAATCAGGATCACTGCTTGAGAGAGAGATTAATTCTTTTGATGATGAGGTATCATCGTTTGTTTTCTCTATTTCTTCATTTTCTTCTAAATAATCTTCAAAGTCTTCATGTTCAATGACAGTCCATTATCTGATTCCATTTAGTTGAAGAGTCTTGATTTATGCAGATTCAACAGCAGTCAGTTTATTCAAGACTACGCGGCCTTTCATAAGTATTTAACTTTTCACATTCAATGAACCAATGGAATTCACATATAAATCGTTGGTCTCAATATGCACAGCCTCCGTTGATTTCACATACAAATTCTCTGAAGCCTAATGAAAGAAATCACATTAAGCACATTAAGCACTTAAAGCAGCATATTCTTATTATCTTTTAAATTCTTTTTTTCATAATATTAGAGCTAACTGCATACCCAAATGTCTGCATCTTTGACAGTGATTTTATCGAATTTTGAGCTCCTCGCTGCAATTACGCCATCTTCAATTTCTAAATCCTTGTTGAATTTGATTATCCTGGATTCTGAAGTTCAAAAAAACAAACCAATTTTTTTTGCTGAAAATTCAAAAAGAAATCCATTTATGATCTACATGGATCTTGCTTAATTTTCAAAAGCAGAGAGAGTATCTTTAGGTTCGAGGGAGATGGCATGTTTGATTCAAGATGGCTTCGAAGTAGCTAAGGTACTAAAGAAAATCATTCCATAAAATGGATTAGCAGGAGTAGAATGAAGAATATGATATCTGTGAATAATGAGGATGTTAAAGATATTTATTAGCTTTTTTTACAAGAGTCAGGCGATTTTGAAGGAACAGTGAAGGCTGACACTAAGCCCATTAGCATCACTATTCCAAGGAAACCAATAGCTCTATTCATTGATGAGAGTGAATACATGATTGCTTGTCGTATTCGAGTTTAACTCTCTCTCTTTGTTTGGAGGGTCTTACTCGAGCAGTTTTTATTAGATTTTTATACTGATTTCTGTTCGGGAGAAGTTTGTAAAACAGAAAACGTCCCAACTCTTTTTTACTTTCTCTTTTTGCAGTAATTCCATGAGTCTAAACCTATATTTTAGATCTCACAAGTAATTAAAGAAAAAACAGTTTTCCACTTTGTGATATTAAAAACAAATTATTTTCAAAGGAGGATGATTTATCAACAATAACAATAACAACAGCACATTATTTATGATAAAAAATAACTATTCCATACTCCCTCTCCCTCCCTCTCTATGCAAGTAATATCATCAAAGAGCTTAAAGGCAAAGTAGAAAGCAATATAAAATGACTAGAAAGTAGTTTCTGAAAAAGAGTAATTTTTTAGATATTGTTAAATAGATTATGTTCTTTTTTCCTATTGAATCTGGACATAATGAAGCGAACTTTAATGGTAAATTTAATGAAGATTATTGCTATGATAGGTTTAGTATTCATTATCTCGTCAAAAAGATCGATCAAAGGAAAAAGAATCTCTTTTTAGATTTATCATTCTAATCCTAAAATTGTATATTCGATTAATTTTTGAGATCTTTCAGTCGATCTTCATATGATAATTTGAGTTCAGTATCTTTTGTAGAATCTGCAAATATCCTTTGGAATTCGTTCTCTTTGGAGTTTTCGGTTCTCTTTTTTATTACATTGTCTACGACCATGTCAATCATTTACTTAATAGACCCATTTTGGCTGCTGCTCTCACTTTCTAATAAAAAGTAAGTGAACAGCTTGAGCTTCTCAAGGGTTTCTTTGTCCATGAGCATTTCATTTGTAGCTGCAGCCATGGCGGCGGCTAAGGAGCTACGACATCTCTAGTCTGCCATTGAAGTACGTAGGAGATCAACTATTTATTCACTAACTTCTGGCTGATTAAAAACGTGTTTTACTAATTCTACTCCTTCTTACTTGAATTCAGGGTCTTTCACGACTCGTAACAGAAGGTTTAATGTGTGTTTTACTGTTTCCTCGTCTTTTAACACATCAAGAACAAGTTGTTTTCCAAATACTTTGCTTTCATCTAGAAACAATGGATTTTTTATGCTTTAAACTAACAGCTGAAGAACTGCATCTAAGACTAATTGCCGTTTGACTAGATCTTAAACGAATATTCCACTTTCTCTTTACACATCGGTATCTTAAAATACTCCAGTGATTAGCTATTTCCCAAAGCTTTCAGCCATTTTTGGAAGCGGTTCATTCTTCTCTAAATTGCGAGATAATGCATTTAACGCAAACGAATGAGCACTACTGAGAACGGGCTTATACACTGGATAGAATACTGCAATACCCAGAAGAAAAAATTTCCCTTTATGTGGACGCATGTTTACCTTGAATTACGCCCATTCTACTTCTACGTCTAAATATTTCTGGAGCCATTTAAATGGTTTCGGTCGGATATTCGAAAGAAATTCCAAAAATTTCAGCTTCATAATGTATTTTCTTTAAAAAATAAGTAGGCGATTCTAAAAGTTTGTTCTTTAGAAATTTTGTTTAGTTTGGTGGTAGATAGATGTGAAACTGCACTGTTTAGATGGTAATATAAATCTTGTGAGGGTTAAGCTGCTAGGGATGTTAGAATCTTGAGAAGTGTTAATCCTTGGTTGTGAAGTTTAAAAAAATCCTCTAAAAAATAAGTTCCTTTTTTTGCTATTGACTTTTATTTTTAATTTGTCTCGTTTGATGAGGGCACATCAAAGCTGACGCAAATAGATAAACAAAAATCAGAATCTTCTCGAGGATTCCTTTCTTGCAGATTTAATCTCAGTAATTGTTTATTCTTAATCTTTTTTCATATCCAATCGATTTTACATGTAAATATATTTCATAATTAAAGGCAAGTTTTCTATTTTACTTTATCATCTTTACTCCTAATAGCTGATTCAATCAGTCAAGATGATAATACAATTGTTAATAATTGTGCATGTAGATGTTCTATTACAAATCTAAAAGATATCTTTTTGATTTTAAATGAGATTTTCATAAAAAAGAAATTATTTTTGTTTTGTTTCGGTAAATAAAGTTAATTTTACACTGAAAAAGCATTGAAAGAATCATGCCATTTGCAGAGCAAAGAAAGGGGAAAAAAGACATAAAGAATTGAAATCAAAATCTTGGTTCAATAATATCTTAGAAAGTTAAAAACAATCAGATCTAAACCAGCCTAATGAGAAGTCTAACATTCCAGAAATGCTAACAAGCATTGAGACACCAAATAGATCTACGAAAAGTCTTGTAAAGCAAAGCCCGCAAGTCTGAATCTTCGGACTACATGCGTTTGGATAAAGACTAGAAAGCAGAGAATGCCAGAAAAAATCTTGATTTAGATTCTTACATCGGAGCAAGCTCAAGGAGGACTATGTTTAAGCACTACTACCAAGACTAACCTACCATTGGAGCTATCTATCCGATGCACGCAGGCAGAGGTAATTTCATGGAGCCTGATTGCAGATGGACTGGAAATGACTTCCTTGGAAAATTAAACGAATAATTCGCACCTGCTATTGCTGAGTCATACAGTGACATTGACAAAAGAGTCAAAAAGGAAGTTGATCAGCATAGAGATAAGATTAAATAGAACTTAGAGAGAATTTTCAGGGAACGCAATCCCAACAAGGAATTCGATTTCGACAGAGAATATGCTAGATATCTCAAACTCGATTCGAAGAAATTCACTAAGGAATATGGATTCGAATCAGATTGAAACAAGAAGAAGAAGTTTTCATTAGCTTTTTAACTTGTTTAATATCATAAAATAAATAAATAGTGCACCTCTTTCATTTTATGTTCCTTAAACGATTCATCAATATTTTAATGTCAATAAGAAACTATTCTAGTTATGTATTCGCTTAGTAGCAATAAAATACAATCTTTTTGTAATATTTCAAGTTTAAGACATACATGGACATAGATTTAAGAAGAATTCTTAAAATAAGAAGAAGATCTCTTCATCTTTTCGGTTATTCTTATTATATTCTTATCTCCCAATGCAAAATAATATTGAATCTACGCGCAAATCCTATCAAGAAAACAAATTCAATTCCTGCAATAATTGAATTTTCAAAATCAAAGAAATTCAAGGAGAAATCTATCTTCTTTCAGAATGAGCGCAAGGCCACAACAGAGGATGCACTCAAGTAATAACAGAACAAAAAGGTCCAATTCTAAAAATAACAGCAGAGTCTCTTCATCTTCATCTTCTAGGATCAGTCTTCGAGCGAAGAAAGCAGTGAACATCGGCAAGTGAGGTCCATTTAGATTTGCTATGTGAAAAAAAATATCAAATGAAAATTACAAATAATAGCATCCATGATCTTAGCGATTGAGCTGCTTGAAACTGTCTCCCTTAACGATTTTTTTTGTTGTGTTTTGAAGGCGGACAGGGGATGAAGTCAAAAAGATAAATTCTGGGCTGAACTATGATGGAACTGAAAAAGTTGATGATTATTTCAGAAAGCAAGTGAGATTGTCTCTAGAGAGTGAAAGCGACATTGAAGGGTCTGAGGAAAAAGGAAGCATGAAAAAATCAAGTAAATTAGTTGGAGAGATGAACAGATTGAGTGTGAGTAGTCTCAGTGATTGTGAAGACGAATCTTACATTGCAAGAATAGAAGCACAACGTAAGAGAGATAGTCTCAGTGATTTTGGATTAAGTCCTGAGACCTAAATTCAATAAGCCAGCAACTCCTTCAAGAAACAAATAAGTTTACAGCAATCTGGAGATCGTGCCAGGAATTCAAATTCTAATTTTAAGGAAACAAGTAATGATAAATATCCATAAAAGTATAATATCTTAGTATAATAAGATAGATAATCATCCAGAAATGAAGAAAAACCTGAGCAGAATAATATCGATAGTGCTAGCAATTAATATTATTTAAATATCCCTTCTAGAAAGATTAGTTCCTTCAGAGCTCACAGGTAGCAGTAATAGTTGTATCAGAAATAAATCAGCAGGTAATCATATTCAGGAGGTTTTTCTTCGATTAGTAACAAGCCAGAATAACTAAGCGATGTAAGCTCAGATAGACTCGATGACTTAGAGTTACTGAGGTAGATTTCTAATATGCCTGCTGTGGCACTAGATGATTAATTCAAATAGTAGTTAGCCACACCATTCTCCTAAACCAAGAATAATAGTAAGAAATAAGATGATTTTGAAATATCACTATCGTAATCGGAGATAGTTTTATCAGCGGAAAAGCAAGAAGATTTGAGAGCTTAAATAACTCAAAAGAACCAAGATTAGGATAAACTTTTAGGCTTAAATAATAAAGATAACCAAAAACTATTGAAGCTTTAACAGAGGATTAAGTAAATGGAAGATATTAGTTTTATTGAAGATAGTAAACTAAGTTTAGGAGATAAGAAGAAGAATAAATGTGAGAGTTAATCTAAGAAGGATGTGATAAGAACAAGGGAAGTAGAAAAGAGTTCTGGATATTCTAGGAAAATTAAGAAATACAATGATGCTGATGAAGATTTAGAAATTTAAATAGCTTCTGATGAGGAAATATCATAGTGGTTAAACGACAACCAAAGGATTATTAACGAAATGTCATAAAGAAAGAAAAATAATAACCATAATAACTTTGCAACTGAAAATAGAAGTGGTTCTCTATTAGATATCAGTGAGTCTCGTGTACATAAGAGTGATAGATTTAGTGATTCAGTTAATAAAGGAGCTACTAAATTGAGCTTTATTGAAGAAATAAGCACATAACAATAGAATTATTAGTAGTAAAATAAATAGTTTGCTAAAGAAGGAGTAAAAAGGGATAAAAATGAAGAAGAATATGAAAAATAGAACCCTTAAGGATAATAATATCAGAAGAATAAAGGTTTTTAAGTTGAAAGATAAAAAGAGTAATTAGATTTTGTAGATAAAGGTGATGGAAAAATGCATATTTAATAGTAGTAAAGAAGATTAAAACGAAGACCAAGTAAAGAATCCAGTGAAAATGAATAAGAACTTAAAGAAAAGGAGGAATCTATTATGATACTTCAAAGTGATCGTTTATCGAATGGAAGAGAAGCACATTAAGAAACAGGATAAGAAGGTTATTAAGAATTTAAGGAAGGTTTTAGTGAAAAAACCAAGGGATAAATGTTAAGAATTACTGAAAATAAAGAATTTTTGCTGAAATCTGCAGAAGATAATCCAAAAAAGCAAATGGATATTATGAGCAACTCGCACTCATACTAAGAATTGCAAGAAGACGATGAGTAAGAGGAAAGAATAAGTTAGTAAAAATAATAATAGTAGGAATTCAAAAATTCTAGAAATCATTCAATGGAAGTAGAATCAAATCATAAATAAACAATTGAAAATTAACTTGAAATGAATGAAGACACATGTCAGCAAGTTCCATTTCGGGAGAGAGGGAAGAAAAGAAAGATGATCACTCCCATTAGACATAGAGAACAAATAAATGATTTGAATGCTAGTAGTGGCAGGGATACAAGTGTTGAGATTGAGAAAAGTGAATATTTAAAAAAGGTTTCTAAAAAACTAAAGAAACTAAAATATCCTGAAGATATTCATAAATCTCTTGAAAATCAAGATTCTATTTCAGTAAATTCTTCTTCCTTTTCATAGATAACGTCTTAGAGATCGAAATCATAAGAATCACCCGGTTCATCTTTAGATTTAGGAAAATCAAGGGTCTCCAAGAAAAATAAGAAGAAACAGGAAGTTCTTGCTGAATATGGATAAATTTTTGAGCGTGGATTCCACAAGGATTAAATCGAGCATGAAGTATAAAACTAAGGAGAAAGCTTCGGGAAAGAAGGAAGGTATCCTGTTCGAAAGAGAATCAGACCACTTCTAGGCTGGTGTGAGAGAGCTGTGTATGGGAAATAAGGCTTGCTTCATATTATTGCAGATTCTAGTACAAACAATCTGACATAGGTGAATTATCGTATTCCTGGATTCTCGAATGCATATCAAAGTAAATATTTTTTGCAAGCAAGTAAGAGTAATAATAGAAGTCGTAACTCAAGTATTGTCAGAAAGCTGAAGGATAAGGATCATAGAATTAATGAATCTTCTCTTTAGGAAATCAGCGAAGAACCTGAAGAAACCAAAGGGACATTTTCTCAGTAAGATAAGTTGAGATAGCAAGGCATGGAAGGGAAATAAATCAAGGGTATTAAGATAAAATAGGGATAAAATGTGAAAAAACATCTGAGGCAGAAATCTGACTAAAGAGAAGCAGAATATCAAGAAGAACATAAAGAAGAAGAAGGTAATGAAGACTTGTTTGCTAAGGACAAGAGTTCAAAGAACTTAGAGAAAAAGAACGAAAATTAGAAAAATAATGAACCAAAGAAGAGACATGGAAGTGTCGAAGATTCTCATAAAAAATAAGCTGAGCATGAGGCAATCTAATTGGATTTCCAACAAAAGATTGATTACATAAAATCTTAGCTAGTTGAGCTGGAAATCAACAAAATTGAGCTATTATATGATGCACGCAATAGCAATAATAAAGACACAAATGTTGATGTTGTTCCAAGCAGCAATTTGAAGAAGTTTAATCTTTAATTCAATTACACTCTGAACTCAGGGGAATCAATAAGTCGAGCAGATAAATATTCTTAAAAGATAAACCCTGGCTGTAAAATTGAGCTTAGAGTAATTGAATGTGAGCCTAAGAAGCTTATTCTTAAATTGCATGGAGATCCGAGTTCCAGCAGCTATCTAAAAACAGGAGATAGAAAACAACTGCGAAAATCCACGCAATTTACGCTCCTTCACAGAAATAGCACTCATAATAAAAATGAACTGCTCCCTTCAGCTTTAGTGAATTTCACTCTAATATCTGGATCTTCACCTAAACTTAAGCAATGAGGGGATGGCATTTAAATTATTGATTCAAACTGAATTTAATAATTCATTGAATTGTTGATAGAAAAATAAATGATTCTTCATTTTGACTTAAAAGGATCTAGGTTCCTATCTCTTCCACAGAAGCAACAAGATTGATAAGATCATTTGAAAAACTTAAATCTCCCAAATAATGAGAGGTAATCCTTAATTATTTTAGGAATGTCTCTCAAGATTATTGATAAAAACAAATAATTTCTATTGCATTTTTGGCGGATCAAGGTTATGCTTTTTGCATATTCCTGCATTAGATCAAAATACTGCTGCTTAGTAAAACAAACGTTTAAAAGCAATAAAGACAAAATGAGTGGAAAAAAAATATAATCAGAATCGATAATTTATGATCAAATAGCCAGATATCTGGAATGGATCTTCTTTGAATATGAAAATGATAGCAGAGAGAGTACAGCTTGTTTTTCTTTTATTAGTGAAATTCATGCATAAAAAATAAGTGCACTTAACCAACACTTAATTGAAATTTCAGATTTAAATGGTGAAGGTTTCCCGACTATTATTAATAAATTGAAAAGTTATGACCACCAGTTTTAAGACATTTTTTTAATATTTATAATCTGAAAAGTGAATCATAGGAGCTTTTTTTTATCTGCTACAAAACAGAGTAATCTTTTGGAACTGACAAGGCAAAAATAATTTAGTAATTTGAAAACAATGCTATCGATTTCAATCTTTAGTATTTCCCTCTCTCCCCCTCCCCCCTTATCAGAAATAACATTAATCTTCCCGTTTTATAACATCAATATGATATCTCTCCTGGTTAGCTATCTTTCAATATTAAAAAATACTGAGAAAATCTCCACCTCAAAAATTAATTGAATTTACTGTATTTTTATACAACAGATTTATTTGAATTAAAAATAAATCCAACCTTTAAAAGCATGTGGGTGAAACTCTCTCCTGATATTTTTGCATTTTTGTAAGAAATCCTGTAGGAAAAGTAATTTTAATTAACTATTATGATTGCTGATCATTTGAGATTAAAGGATTAAATAGCATATTGATTTTCAACATAAATGAAGAGGAAGGGTGAATTAGATTCGAAGGTAACTTGACAGCTATTTATCAGTAAATCCTAATGCCTTTTACTATATCTCTTTGCAGGTGGTTCAGCTAATATCGAATTCCCTCAAAGCAAAATAATCATATAAATAAAGCAAAGATCTAATCTCTCCACTATCAAGAAAAACATTTTCTTCTGAAATGCAAATTCCAAATGAGTTGGAGTAATAAGCTATGTACTCTCTTTAGCTATTGCCTTTCATTAAATAATTTCTTGATACCTACTTCTAAGAAGCTGAATAAGATTTTGTAGAACAAGTAAAATTCAATAAGTTTTTGTTCTGTTTTAGATGTAATATCTTATTATTTTTTTCAGTTTTTAAAATCTTTGAATTCCTTGAGAGCAGAGAAAGGAAAAGTACTTTTTAAGCAAGGTGATTTGGTTAATAGCAAAATCTACATTTTGTTAAAAGGAGTTGCGATAGAAACTAAAAAAAGTCATAATGATACTATCTAAAGCACAATCAAAGATCAATTAAAAACCAAATAATTTGCATTCCATCTTGAAAAGTAGAAAAATATTGAAAACTAAGATTGTATCGAAGAAGAAACTTTTAATTAGTTTTTGAGAGATTATGGATCAAATTTTAAGCATTTAGAAGTTGGAAATCCCACTGAAGAAGAAGTATTATTTAACAAAGGGCCAAGGACATGCTCTTTGTTAGCTGTGACTGACTTAGAATTCGTTACTATTGATAAAAATACATTCTGGAGGATCTAAAGAGATAAGAATGAATAAAAGTTTATTTTGAAAGAAATTATTAAAAAGGCACTTCAAATTGATTACGATGCCTACAACTAAAATTCTATCTCAGGAATACTAACATCTTTTAAAGTGAGGAATAATTGATTTAAACTTTATAACTAACTCTCTATCTTCCTTTGCTTAGAAAGAAAAATAATTCAATAAGGACGAATTTATCTTTCAGGAAGGAGAAATCAATCAAAAAATATTCATCATCAAAGGATCTTGTGAAGTCTACATGAATTATTTCATTAAGCGGAATGTGGAGTAATCTTTCCTTGATGACTTGAGTGGAAATATTCTCATTGATAGACTTTTAAGTAAAATATGAAATGAAAAAATAAGTTGAGTACTTAATCGTTAATTATTCCAAAAAGATGGAGTTTTTTGCGTTGGGGAGGAGATCGTCTTTGAGAGTTGGAAAATGTACAAATACTCTGTAAAGATTGTCGGATCAACTTCAATCATCTTTTCTTGCAAATCAAAAGATATTGAAAGATAGTTTGACAAAACTTAACTCTCCTTAATGAAAAAAATGTACCTTGATAAACTCAAAACATATCGAAAAAAATATGAAGAAGGGCTTTAAGAAATCATTTTAAATTCTAAACGTAAAGAAAATAAAACGAAAGTAAACAGCTCTGAGGTATCTGTTTAAAAAAATTCTTTTTATGAGTAAAGCCATGCAAAAGAAACTACTATCAAAGAAGAAAAGCTTAAAAGTAACTACTTTACAACTTTAAGTTAAATAGCTTAAAATGAAAAATACAATACTTCGATATTAGAATTAAGGATAATAAACAAAAATTGCTGTCTTTCAATGGTTCCTCCATTATTTTACTCCTTAAGAAAGAGAAAAAATGTATTAAATAAAAGTTATTAGACTGAACCTTCAACTAAAATATTAAGTAAAAACATAGAAAACTCTCCTAAGCTTCTAAAAACTTGTGAAGATAGAAAACTCATTTCCTAGGAATCAGTCGCCTAAACTAACTAATAAAACTCAGAAGACACAGATCTTTTTGTTATGTCCTCGAAATAATTAGGGAGTCATTTTCTTTCTGGTTCAGAGTAAAAGTCAAAAGAATACTAAAATATAAATAGTAATGTTTTCCAATAAAAACAATAAACTACTTTTAGAGACTGTTTGAAAAAACAATAAAATGATGGCACTTCTATGACACCATCTCATTTTGATCAAAATATAAACGCTTTAATTTAACAATCTCCTACTTCAAAATACAGAAATAAATATCTTCCTTAACATATGGGTAATCAAAAGGGAAAAGAATATATAAATCTTAATATGTCTAAAAAATAACCTCAAATACGTTATGTTAATTCATAATAAACTTAAATTGATAGACCGCGATCCAATTCACTATCTTGCTCAAAAATATCAAAATAAGATTAACAATCCTCTTTTGAGACTTAGGAATAATAATCCATTCATGAAACCTTTAATTATTCTGATATCGTTTAATAAACTTATTATCAGGACGAAGAAAAGGAATTGGATAATTCGGAGATTGCAGGATCATGTTTACTATTAGCTGATTCTAAATCTATTACCAAAAGATATTAGAAATACAGTCAAGAAATAAAAAATGAAAACTTTTCACTCACTAACTCTACATTTGAACAGAAAAGAATGCCCAGTAATCTAAAAAAGAAAAATGCTTGCTACAAAATATTAAGTTAGTCATTTATCTGCTTTTAGCCAAACGATAAATTAGCTAGAATCCATGATTCTTCATTTCCAACAAGGGGAATTCGATTTAATTAATCACACAAAAAAGAGGCTTAGTCCTACTAGTGAAGGAAGAGTAATCCTTATTATTAAACAAAAAATAGTTAGTTTTCTCAAAAAATCATTATCAATGCTTAAAAAAAGGCTGAAGACCTCAACTATCAAACATGGAAATATCAGAACCCAAATTCTAGTTCACCATTGGCGATCTTCTTATCAAGAAGAGAAATAAACTCTGCTTAAGAAAACAATAAAATCATTATTTTAAAAATCAACTCAAAATAAAGTAAAATAAAAATTTATTTTGCCATCTCCTTTGGCATCACGTTCGAGAAGGATATCATTCCCAGTTTATTCCAAAAAGAGTTTTGCCCCTCCTAGAATAGTTAATAAGTAATTCATTTTTTCTATGAATCCCTTTTAATCTGAGTCAAGCATTCTAAAAACTTTTTCCATCTTTGACTTTGGCAATAACTTTTCATGTTCGATTGTAGCAACAAATTCTAAATATCAAACAAAATAAATCATGTTAAAAATTATCATTTTTTTATTTTGATTACCTGTACAATCGACTTTAAATGAATGATCAGCACCACCAAGACCATTATTTTTTTTAACGCATTCTTATGCGTGGTCTCTGTCTTTAAGGGCTTACAAATAACCATCAACAAGCTCTTACCTTTCAAGGAGACTATCTCCTTTCTGATCAAGACCCTTGGAAGCTTTCAAAAGTAGTCATTTTTTCTTGATTGCTAGCAATATGAGTTGCAATGAAGGTCATTATTGCCTTACGAAGTTTATTTTTAGATTAAAACTCTCAAAGGTTGGTAAGAACCTTTAATAAAGAGTTTTTTTGGAATCATTTTTTTGAATCCACACATTTTCACAAGCTTCTTCGCAGATATTCTTTCTGCATATTTTTTTTAACCATTTTCTTATTAATTCTTTTGCTTCTGAACTTATTGTGCTCCATAAAGTAGACAATGAGAAACATTAACTGAATTAATGATGAAGGATGCAAATCAATTTAAAGAGATTTGAATAATCAAAATATTAGTAATATTTGACCACTATCTAATTAACCACATATTCAAATTTTTATTCTTCTTTTTGTTCTTCTTATTGTTAATGTTAGACTATTATTTTAGTTGTCTTTTATTATTTTTAAGCTAATTTTTAATCTTGTAATAATTATTAATACTAATATTACTTTATTATTATTTAATTTTAGAGAATCAGTTAAATACTTTGAAAATCCTTGCTTAATTTTATCAATACCATTATGCATTCAACACAATTTATATGAAATCAATCTTTTTGCTTTGACAACTAATTATTTTGATATTCTATTATCATTCTCACCAATATTATTACCGCTGAGATTTAGATTTAAAGAAGTGAGGGTAACACACTTTGAAATTCCCTTTCCTAAATACTTTGCACCCTTCTCACCAATATTATTACCGCTGAGATCTAGATTTAAAGAAGTGAGAGTAATACGCTTCTAAATTTCTTCTCCTAAATACTTCGCACCATTCTCACCAATATTAATACCGCTGAGATCTAGATTTAAAGAAGTGAGAGTAATACACTTTGAAATTCCTTATCCTAAATACTTTAAACCATTCTCACCTATACTAGTAAAGTTGAGAACTAGATTTAATGAAGTGAGAGAAACACACCTTGCAATTCCTTCTCCTAAATGCTTTGCATCATTATCACCAATACTATTATTGCTGAGATTTAGATTTAAAGAAGTGAGAGTAACACACTTTGAAATTTCTTTTCCTAAATACCTTACACCATTCTCATCAATACTAGTATTCCAGAGTGCAAGATTTAAAGAAGTGAGAGTAACACACTTTGCAATTCCTTCTCCTAAATACTTTGTACCATTTTAGCCAATACTATTATTGGTAAGATCTAGATTTAAAGAAGTGAGAGTAACACACCTTGCAATTCCTTCTCCTAAATACTTTGTACCATTCTCACTAATACTATTATAGTTAAGATCTAGAATTAAAGAAGTGAGAGTAACACGCTTTGAAATTCCTTATCCTAAATACTTTGCACCATTATCATCAATACTATTATTGCAAAGAACTAGATTTAAAGAAGTGAGAGTAACACACCTTGCAATTCCTTCTCCTAAATACTTTGCACCATTCACACCAATAATATTATAGCGGAGAACTAGATTTAAAGAAGTGAGAGTAACAAATGTTGCAATTCCTTCTCCTAAATACTTTGCACCATTCTAATTAATATTATTATCCTCAAGATTTAGATTTAAAGATGTGAGAGTAACACACCTTGCAATTCTTTCTGATAAATATTTTGGACCATTCTTACCAATACTATTATAGCTGAGAACTAGATTTAAAGAAGTGAGAGTAACACACTTTGAAATTCCTTCTCCTAAATACTTTGCACCATTCGAATTAATACTATTATCCTTAAGATTTAGATTTAAAGATGTGAGTGTAACAAACTTTCCAATTCCTTCTCCTAAATACTTTGCGACATTCTTACCAATACTATTATCGCTGAGATTTAGATTTAGAGAAGTGAGAGTAACACACTTTGCAATTTCTTCTCCAAAATATTTTGCACCATTCTCACGAATTCTATTACCGCTAAGATCTAGATTTAAGGAAGAGAGAGTAACACACTTTGAAATTCCCTTTCCTAAATACTTTGCACCAGTCACACCAATATTATTATCTCTGAGATTTAGATTTAAAGAAGTGAGAGTAACACACTTTGAAATTCCTTCTCCTAAATACTTTGCACCATTGCCACTAATATTATTTTTCTCGAGATTTAGATTTAGAGAAATGAGAGTAACACACTTTGCAATTCCTTCTCCTAAATACTTTATTCCATAAATACCAATCTGATTCCTATTTTTATTTAAATGAATAGAATCTATTAATTAATTAGGTGTTTGCTGTAGTTCCTTCATCAGCCATTACAGATTTGATGTGTTTATTGAAATCCTTTCAACAATAGATTCTTAGAATTTTGGAATTTCCATTTGAATTTTATGAAACATTAGATCTCAAATGATATTCTTGTTAGAAATTATTTTGAATTCTTTCCTTTTTTATGATTTTTTTCTTTCTTCCTATTCTCAATTCTTTTATTTGAAATAGGTAATCCTTCACTGTGTTTCTTTTAACCTTACCCCACAACTTGTGAAATAAAATAATATTAATTTGAATATTTGTGTTTTGTCTGCCAACTAAAATTAATTGGTGTATTTTCTGTAGATTTTTAAAAAGGATACTTTTGCTTTTTTTTCAAATAGATTTCAAGGAAAAACAATAAATTTTTTGAGATGAAATGTTTCATAAAAACCTTCTAGAATTTTAATTACAGAAGATCTTAATATTTAAATATATAAATGTAAGCATGATCTTATTTGCAACCGCAGACCCTTTTTGTACCGGTTTCAGTGCATTTATTGCTGCTTTGCTATTCCTTCGATTTTTATTATTCTTAAGGACAGCTATTTTGACTAATCGGTTTAACAGGAAGAAATAC
>Ga0302284_1000663_pt1 | contig 15763 bp, 9 predicted proteins | sample III_Fen_E2_1_FD_198760 | JGI IMG/M metagenome (GOLD analysis project Ga0302284, IMG submission 198760) | Peat permafrost microbial communities from Stordalen Mire near Abisko, Sweden - III_Fen_E2_1 | ecosystem: Environmental > Terrestrial > Soil > Wetlands > Permafrost | place: Sweden: Abisko...
TTCAGTAAAAGATTATCTGAATGTGAATCCAGCATTTGGTACGCTTGACGATTTTAAATCAATGCTGAATAAGGCACATGAAACAGGAATGAAAGTAATCATCGACTGGGTGCCGAATCATACCTCGTGGGATAACAATCTTGTTGTTGAGCATCCTGATTGGTATGTCAAAGATGCCAAAGGGAATTTTACACCGCCAATTGGATTTGACTGGACTGACGTAATTCAGCTTGACTGGTCAAAGAAAGCGCTTCAGGATTATATGATAGATGCATTGAAATTCTGGGTAAATATGGGAGTTGACGGATTCCGTATAGATCATCCGAATAATACACCAAAGGAATTCTGGGAAAGAGCAAGGACCGAACTCACTGAGATCAGACCGGTCCTGTTGATTGGTGAAATTGAACAGCCTGTCAATTATCTTGAGAAAGGCTACGATATGAACTACGCATGGGAATTGTATCATCTTATGGTAAACATTGCACAAGGAAAAGATAGTGTGGGACAACTCGTAAAATATTATAATAGAGAATGGCAGACTTATCCGAATAATGTTTACAGACTTCAGTTTCTCACAAATCACGACCAGAATACATGGGAAGGAACAATTGATACGCTTATGGGTGAAGCACAGAAGCCATTAGGCGCGCTAATCTTTACGGCTCAGGGAGTACCCTTAATATATAGCGGACAGGAAGTTTGCCTTAACAAGAGATTAAAATTTTTTGTCAGGGATACAATTAAATGGGATACTTGCAATATGACAGAATATTACAGGAATCTTATAACCCTGAAACATAAAAATACAGCTCTCTGGAATGGTGATTCAGGTGGCCCGATGATCAGAATTAAAACCAATAAAGACAAAGCAGTATTTGCTTTTTACAGGGAGAAAGATGGGAATAGAGTTGTAGTTTTATTAAATCTCAGTAAGAAACCTGTTGCTCTTAAGTCTTTACCAAATAATCTCAATGGGGATTATACCGATTATTTTGCAAAACAGAATACTACTGTTCCTCTTACCGACTCGCTCAGACTTGAACCTTGGGGATATAAGGTGTATATAAAAAAATAAGAACTTACACAGAGTTCCACAGAGAATTGGATTTAACTCTGCGATCCTCTGTGCCTCCTCTGTGATCTCTGTGTAACTAAAAAGTTATGGCAAGAAATCATCACCTATAAAAGAATACATTGAAAGGCAGAAAAACATTGAATAAATTGCTGATTTTTATAATTAGCTTAATTCTTTCAGGATGCGGATCAATGCAAAAAAAGGAGAAAAAAACTGATGACAGATCTCTTGCTTCAGTTCCAGTATGGGCAAAAGAGGCAATCTGGTATCAGATATTTGTTGAACGGTTCCGAAATGGCGATCGGGGAAATGATCCAACTCCCAAAGATATGGAGGGCTCTTTTCCCGACAAGATTCCCTCTGAATGGAAGATAACACCCTGGGGCCACGACTGGTATTCACATGAACCCTGGCTCGATAGTGTCAGGGCAGCCGGGTTCAATTCAAAAATTCAGGCCCGTCGTTATGGGGGAGATCTGCAGGGAGTGCTTGATAAAATAGATTATATTCAGTCACTTGGTGTTACGGCAATCTACTTCAATCCACTCAATGATTCACCATCATTGCATAAATATGACGCAAGAAATTATGCTCATATCGACAGGAATTTCGGGCCTGACCCTAAAGGCGATGCAGCTATGATGGATTCTGAAGTTCACGATGACCCTTCTAAATGGAAATGGACTTCTGCAGATATGCTCTTCAGGAAAGTTATCAATGAATTTCATAAGAGAGGTATCAGAGTCATAATGGATTATTCATGGAATCATACAGGAAAGGTATTCTGGGCATTGAATGATGTAAGAAATAACGGGAAAGATTCAAAATATGCTGACTGGTATACAATAAAAAAATTTCATGATAAGGCTTCTAAAAAAGATGATTTCAGATATGAAGGCTGGGGAGGAAACAATCCATATATGCCAGTATTTAAAAAAGATATTCTCCCGCCGGGGAAAAAGACTATGCCTTTTGAAGGCAATTTACATTCCGGATCGCTAAAAAAGCACATATTCGACGTTACCAGGAGATGGCTTGATCCTGACGGAGACGGAAATCCATCGGATGGAGTTGATGGATTCAGACTTGACGTCGCCGGAGAGATCCCAATGGGATTCTGGCGGGAATACCGTAAAGTGGTTCGTTCAGTTAATCCTGAAGCATATCTTATCGGGGAGATCTGGTGGCTGGAGTGGCCCGATAAACTATTGGACCCGAAAGTGTTCCTCGAAGGAGATCAGTATGATGCAATAATGAATTACAGATGGTACAGGGTTGCGAGAGGATTTTTCGGTCAGGCTGAACCCGTTTTAAATCCTACCGGATTTGTAAGTGAAATAGACAGGATCAATAAAGGCATTAACATCGAAAACCTTCAGGCAATGATGAATGTTCCTTCTACCCATGATTCCCCAAGGTTATCTACTTCATTGTATAACAAAACAATGGATAAATACAAAGCGAAGCCTTCTGATAATCCTGATTATAAAATTAATAAACCTGATCAGATTACCAGAAAGGAACAGATAATGCTTCTGATTCACCAGTTTACTTTTATCGGTGCGCCCCAGATTTGGAATGGAGAAGAGGTAGGAATGTGGGGTGCTGACGATCCGGATTGCAGGAAACCAATGGTTTGGGAAGATATTACCTATGAAGATGAACGTGCTTCTTTTACGGCAGGCAAAATACGGCCAGTTGATACCGTAAGACCCGACACTGCTTTGAGATCATTTTATAAGAAATTATGCATGATGAGGAAAGAGAATCCTGTGCTGGTTTATGGAGATCTTGTATTTACTCTAACCGATGATAATAATATGATTCTGGCATACGACAGGAAGATGGGTAGCGAAGAGATAGCAGTAGTATTTAACCGGTCAGATAGTCATAAGAATGTAAATATCCCAGTAAGATCAGATGGCGAATTTGAGGATATTCTTTCAGGTAAGAGCAATTCATATAATAGCAGTAATAATCAGGTAGGAATAAGTCTTCAGCCACTTTCAGGAATAGTCCTTAAGAAGAAAATAAAAGTAAATTAGTTATTCACTTCAGGCATACTTTTGTATTAATCCAAAAAATGTCTGTTATCAATCTTTTTAAACAAAAAAAGGTTTATTTTTGGTTCACCTGACTGAGGGCAGAAATGAATTCAAATAATTATCTAAAACCATCTCAAATATGAATGTTCCCGAGAATTTATTGTACACAAAAGACCATGAATGGCTTAGAGTTGAAGGAAATATTGGTTATATAGGAGTAACTGATTTTGCACAGGGTGAACTGGGTGATGTCGTTTTCATTGAGATCGAAACTGTTGGCGAGACACTTGCGAAGGAAGAGGTGTTTGGCACTATCGAAGCTGTAAAAACAGTCTCTGACATGTTTATGCCAGTTAGTGGAGAGATCCTTGAAGTGAATCCTTCTCTTGATGAATTGCCTGATGTTGTAAACAAAGATCCTTATGGAAAAGGATGGATGGTAAAGATTAAAATAACCAATTCTTCAGAAATTGCCAGTCTTCTGACAGCAGATCAGTATAAGGCTTTGATTTAAACCCCCTCTCCCGCTTCGCGGGATCTCCCCCAGGGGGGGAGAATAAACTCATCGGTTAAGTAGAATCACAATAAAATGCTGTGTATTTCTCCCCCCTTGGGGGGAGTGCCCGAAGGGCGAGGGGGGTTTTTAATCTAAAAGCAGACTTAGGGGTAAATCTTACAGAGTCTTCTTAACTTCGAATTCCTGGTAACCTTCAACTATATCACCTTCTTTTATGTCGTTGAAATTATGAATGTTAAGACCACATTCATAACCACCGACAACTTCTTTAACATCATCTTTAAATCGTTTGAGTGATCCAAGTTCACCGGTATAGATAACAATGCCATCGCGGATTATTCTTACCCGTGTATTCCTTGTTATTTTTCCCTCTTTAACATAGCAACCTGCAACAGTTCCGACTTTCGTGACCTTGAATATCTCACGAATTTCCAAAGTTGCAACAATTTCTTCTCTTACTTCAGGCATAAGCATGCCTTCCATAGCAGATCTTATTTCTTCAATTGCATTATAGATAATTGAATAGAGCCGGACGTCTATCTCCTCTTTTTCAGCAAGTTTTCTTGCACTTAAAGACGGCCTCACCTGGAATCCAACAATGATTGCGTTCGAAGCAGCTGCAAGAAGAACATCTGATTCCGAAATCTGGCCTACAGCCTTATGTATAATGTTAAGCTGAATCTCCGGAGTCGAAAGCTTGATGAGTGAGTCACTCAAAGCTTCTACTGAACCGTCGACATCACCTTTTACTATAATATTGAGTTCCTGGAAATTACCAATGGCAATTCTTCGGCCAATTTCATCGAGTGTAATATGTTTCTGAGTGCGGAGACCCTGTTCTCTCTGAAGCTGAGCCCTCTTTGTGGCAATATCTTTTGCCTCACGGTCGCTTTCCATAACATTGAACTTATCACCAGCCTGTGGCGCACCGTTCAATCCCAGGATCAGAGTAGGTGTGGCTGGGCCGACAACGTCAACTTTGTAACCTCGTTCATTGTACATGGCTTTGATATGACCGAAGCAACTGCCGGCAAGCATAATATCTCCGATTCTGAGAGTTCCCGCTTTAACGAGCACAGTAGCCGTAAATCCTCTTCCCTTGTCGAGTGATGATTCGATGACGGTTCCGATTGCCGGTTTGTCGGGATTGGCTTTTAGGTCAAGCATTTCAGCTTCAAGAAGGATTTTGTCAAGAAGAATATCAATATTGAGTCCGCTCTTGGCAGAAATTTCCTGTGACTGATACTTTCCTCCCCAGTCTTCAACCAGGTAGTTCATAGTTGCCAGAGCTTCTTTGATTTTATCAGGATTTGAGGTTGGTTTATCAATTTTATTTATTGCAAAAATTATCGGAACCCCTGCTGCTGAAGCATGGTTTATGGCCTCTTTTGTCTGAGGCATTACACCGTCGTCAGCTGCTACCACGATAATTGCAATATCAGTGATTTGCGCACCACGGGCACGCATTGCAGTAAATGCCTCGTGGCCTGGTGTATCGAGAAAGGTTATCTGACGTCCGTCCTCAAGAATAACCCCGTATGCACCAATATGCTGAGTTATGCCTCCGGCTTCACCAGCTATAACATTTGTATTGCGGATATAGTCAAGCAATTTTGTTTTTCCATGGTCAACATGCCCCATGACTGTAACTATAGGTGGTCTTGGTTTAAGATCCTCTTCCTCATCCATTTCCTCACGCACTGCTTCCTGTAATTCGGCACTTACAAATTCTACCTTGAAACCGAATTCATCAGCCAGGAGCGCCATTGTTTCTGCATCGAGACGCTGATTAATTGAAACAAACAGTCCAAGGTTCATGCAAGTCGAAATGATATCAGTAACAGGGATACTCATCATTGAAGCGAGTTCATTAACTGAAACGAATTCCGTAACCTTCAGAATATTTTTATCGAGTTCCTGCTGATCAACAACCTCCTGATGTTTCTGACTTATAGCTTCTCTTTTTTCCCTACGGTATCTTGAACCCTTAGATTTACCTTTTGTGGTGAGTCTTGCAAGAGTCTCTTTTATCTGTTTCTGAACTTCTTCCTCGTTCACCTCAGCCCTTACAGGCCTTTTTTTCACGACCTTCTTGCTGACGATTTTTTCTTTCTTATCAGTGGTTACCGGTTTAACTACCGGAACACCTTCTTTTTCTTTTAATATTCTCTTTCTTCTTTTCTTTCTCCTGAAATCAGATTCTCCGCTGACTCTGACAGGCTGGAATGGCGTAGCTTTCTTTTTCTCTTCAAGAGGGAGGTCAATTTTTCCTATAACCCTGGGACCAACGAGCTTTTTAAAATCAGTCTTATAAAGAGCAACAATATCTTCTTCCGTATCAGGGACTATAACTTCATCGATAATATCTTCGATCTGTATTTCGTTGATTACAGGCTCAGGAATTGGTTCTTCAATAATTTCAGTTTCATGTTTAAGAGCAGGCTTCGTTTCAGCCTCAATTGGAACCTCCTTTTCTTTACGTTTCTCTTTTGCAGGAGTTTTTAGTTTCTCTTTTGGTTCCTCTTTTTTTGTTGGCTTGGTGTCTTTAGCAACAGTATCGAGATCAATCTTTCCTACAATACGCAGATCAATGTTCGATTTGGATTTCTTTTCCTCAACCGGAGAAATTAACTCAGGTGTTTCTGCTTCAGCAGCGGCTTTCTTCTTTTCAGTCTTTTCCGGTTGAACCGGTGTTGAAGCAGGTTTTTGCACAGGTTCTTCCTTGTGCGGAACAGTTTTTTCTACTTTTGGCTTAAGCGTCTTTTCAAGATCAATTTTACCAACAAGCTTTACCTCAGGTTTTTTGATTTCAGTTTTGATGTCAACGGTACTCTTGACTCCGGAAGAATCTTTAACAAGAACGTCATCATCTCTTTCAGATTCTTCAGCCTCAGGTTTCTCTGAAAAATCACCGATAGAGACAGATTCTTTTTTTCTGTGGAGATCTTTCAATATAAGTTTTTCAGACTCCTTTTTTACGCTGATATCTGTACTGTATTCTTTTACGAGTAGAATATAAGCTTCATGCGGAAGTTTAGTATTTGGGTTGGGATCAAGATCAAACCCTTTTTTGTGCAGGAATTCCACAATAGTGGATATTCCCACATTGAATTCGCGGGCTGCTTTGCTTAATCTTGTAACCTTGATATCCTCTGTCATAAATATGCCTTGCCTTTATTAAAACTTCAAAAATCCCTGATGGTGAATAATTAATATTTAATTTTTACTCAAATTCGGCTCTTAGGATGTTAACGACCTCTTTAACTGTTTCTTCTTCAAGATCAGTTCTCTTTACAAGGTCGCTGATTGACAGATTCAGAACGCTTCTTGCAGTGTCGCAACCAATAGCCTTAAGCTCTTCGATTATCCAGTCTTCTATTTCATCTTCAAATTCTTCAAGATTAACATCTTCCTCATCTTCTCCACCCGGCTCCCTGTAAACATCAATCTCATATCCGGTAAGCTGGCTTGCTAATTTAATATTCAGACCCCCTTTCCCGATTGCAAGTGATACTTCATTGGGCTTGAGATAGATTTCTGCCCTCTTTGTCTCTTCAACAAGTTTAATTGATGTAATCTTCGCTGGACTGAGTGCTCTCTGAATAAATAGCTGATTATTTGAAGTGTAGTTTATTACATCTATGTTTTCATTTCGTAATTCCCTTACAATACCATGTATCCTTGAGCCTTTCATTCCAACGCAGGCGCCAACCGGATCAATTCTTTCATCATAAGATTCAACGGCTACTTTGGCGCGTTCGCCTGGTACCCTTACAATATTTTTGATTGTAATCAGACCATCAAATATTTCCGGAACTTCAAGTTCAAATAATCTTTCCAGGAATACCGGGGAGGTACGGCTGAGAATAATAAAAGGAGTATTATTTCTCATTTCGACCTTTATCACAACTGCTCTGATCGAATCTCCTTTACGGAAATGATCAGAAGGGATCTGTTCACTTTTAGGCAGAATCAGTTCATTACCGTCGTCATCAAGAACGAGAATTTCTCTTTTCCAAACCTGGTAAACTTCTCCTGTAACTATTTCACCTATCCTGTCTTTGTACTTAATATAAATATTATTTTTCTCCAGATCGAGAATGCGTGCAGTAAGGTTTTGTCTTAAAGACAGGATAGCTCTTCTGCCAAAGTCGAGAAATTTGACCTCATCAGATACTTCTTCACCAACCTCATAATCTTCATCAATCTCTTTTGCCTTTGAAAGAGGTATCTGCATTACAGGATCTGTCAGTTCCGCGTCTTCCACAACAACCCTGTTCCTCCATATTTCAAAGTCACCCTTATCGATATTGACAATAATGTCGAAATTATCAGCCGAACCATATTTTTTTGCTAGCATGCTTCTGAACACATCTTCAAGAACGCTCATCATAGTGGGCCTGTCTATATTCTTCAGCTCCTTGAATTCCGAAAAAGTGTCGATTAAATTAACATTTTCCATCTGGTGTAAACCTCTTATTATTATTTAATTGTCAAAATAACTCTTGTCGATTTTATTTGTTCAAAATTTAACGATATATCCTTCAGTTCTATTGTTCTTCCTTTTGTTTTTATTTCAGTTTCAAGCTCAAATCCGCCTTCTGTCACATTCTTAAGTCTCCCAACAAATTTTGATCCGTCGATGTCAACAACTTCTACTTTTTTGCCTTCATTTTTGAAATATTGTTCAATAACTCCAAAAGGCATATCCAGACCAGGTGATGACACCTGCAATTCAAAATCCTCGTTATCGCGGTCGAGTCCATTTTCAACATGCCTGTGTATTGCTGCACATTCATCAATTGTTATACCTTCATTTTTATCGGCCAGCACAATAATTCTGTTCGCGTTACTTACTTTTACACTAACGAGAAAGAGTCCGGTTCCTTTCATGAACCCATCAACTAATTCCTGTATTTTCTGTTTTTCAATCATCTTCCAAAAAATGGGAACAAAATAGGGGACTCTGGTCCCCTAGCTCAAATTCTCCTCAATTCGCTGACAAAGGTACATATTTATATTAAATCACCAAAATAATCAATATTAATATTGAAGTATTATGCTTGTGGTTCAAATACGTAGCTTGAAAATCATGAAACATTCCGATCTTTGCTAACAATTTTGAAACTGCTTAAAGCTGATAAATAAAATTCAGTGAACACTGTGAAACAGGAAGATATATACGACAGAAATGACAGGCTGATGCTTGAAGATTGTACCTTATGTCCACGTGAATGCAGAATTAACAGATTTGAAGGTGGTTCGGGATACTGCGGAACAGATGCCGGACTGAATATTGCATCGGTCTGTATCCACAGAGGAGAGGAGCCGGTAATAAGCGGGGAGGGAGGTATCTGTAATATCTTTTTTGCCGGATGTAATCTTCATTGCCTTTATTGTCAGAACCATGAAATCAGTCAGGGAGGGATAATAATCAGTACTAAAGGCACTGAACTTGAAGAGGTTCTCGATCAGATTGTGAAAATGCTTTCAAAAGGTATTGCTGCCGTCGGTTTTGTATCTCCGTCGCATGTTGTACCACAGGTTAAAGCAATTATAAGAGGGTTGAATTCACGTGGCTATAAACCTGTAACAGTATATAATACAAATGGTTATGATAAACAGGAAACTATCAGAAGCCTCTCAGGAATGATCGATGTGTATCTTCCCGATTGGAAATATGTTACAAAAGAAATTGCAACTTCATACTCTGACGCTTCAGATTACTCGGAAATAGCCCTGAAAGCAATTAAGGAGATGTATTATCAAAAGGGATCAACAGTTGCAATAGATGAAAATGGCAGGGCAGAAAACGGATTGCTTATCAGGCATCTTGTTTTGCCCGGCCATGCTGAAGAGAGTAAAAAAGTTTTACGTTCAATTGCTGAAGAGTTGTCTCCAGGAGTTCATCTGTCACTTATGTCACAATACCATCCTACAGCACTCGTCAGAAACCATCAGATACTTAACCGGCCTCTTTATAAAGCAGAATATGAGTCGGTTGTTGAGACAATGGAATCGCTGGGGTTCAGAAATGGCTGGGTGCAGGATATGGACAGCACTATGAATTACAGGCCTGATTTCAGTAAGGAGAATCCATTTGAATGAGTTTTTTTTGTTCATTTTTTATTCACCTAACTTAATGTTAATTTCTTTTTCTTGATAAAAAGAAAGTAACCAAAGAAATCCCGATAGCTATCGGGACAAGGCTGCAGAGAATTTTGGGGCGGCTGTTTTTCGACTTGCCCGCGCAATACAACTCGTTCGCGCTGCTCACTCAAACAGTATTGCTTACTAAAGGCCTACACAACAAGCCTCAAAACAGTCGCTATTACCCAAAATTCTCTGAGGCCATTAGAAATCCAAAAATAATTATGATGTTGCTTAATTTAATAAATGGAGGAGCGAGGGCAATCCCGGAAATGGTTCGAACCTCAGGCAAAGTGGTAGCGCCAACAAGGCTTGTGTAGCAGGCGCCCATTTTGACTGAGGTTGGCATTTCCGGCCTCTTTTTCTTTGGTTCATTTCTTTTGGAGGAGCAAAAGAAATGAACAGCAACATTACATAAACTTTTCCCTCTTCTGCAGATTATAAAGTGCCACAAGCAAAAAGATTACAGATCCTATCGACAGTATAATTCTGTTTTTAAAAGTTATTATCGCCCAGGCGGCTTCATTTACGTCATACGGAAGTTTATAAGGATTCAAAAAGATATACCATTGACTTTTTTGCATGCCGCCTGAATCACTGAACATCATAAAAATAATCCCGATGATGATCATAATTACCGCAGTGCCGTTGCCATTTCTTATTACTGTGGAGAGCATGAAAGCCATTAACCCGAGAAAAATAACCGGAAACATCACCTGTGCAGCTATATTCACAAAACGGAATCTGACAATAAGTACAGAGGAGAGAAAAGTAAATACCAGCATTATGATGAAAGCAATTACAAAAATCAAAATTATTCTGACCAGCCATACTTTAAACCTGTAGTTGGGAATACCAAATAAAATTTCTATAGTCCTAGCATCCTGATCATTCTGTATGCCGAAAGCAGTAGGATAAAACACCAGCAGTACTCCTGAAAAAAGAAAAACACCATACAGATCCCTTATATTTGAAACATCCTGGTCGAAAACATAAATTACCGACAGACCAAGATAAAATATTACCGATCCTGCAAGGAACCAGATGAACCTGTTCGCAAAGATTATCCTGAGGTTATAGACAATCATCTTTTGAACCAGGTTAAAAAAGTTGTATAAATTCTTAGATTTCATTTCATTCGGATTCATTATTTGCCTGACGCATATTCTTTCCTTCTTAATAGCCACAGGTATGCATCCTCAAGATTTGGTGTTGCATTTATAGCCCCATCCCTGGGAGATAGCTCCGAAATTACCCTGACTCTGATATTATCACCTTCCGACATGTGGTGTACAACAAGATGGTTGTCAACGAATGAACCAAAATCGGCAGCCGGTATATTAAACTGCCATACATGACCCTCTGCCTCTTTGGTCATATCAATAGGTTTTCCAAAATATCTGAGTTTACCCTTATTAAGCACAGCAACCTGGTTACAGGAACTGGAGATGTCTTCAATAATATGAGTTGAAAATATAACCACCCTTTCGCGGCTTAGTTCCACGAGGAGGTTTCTGAATCTGATACGCTCTCTTGGATCGAGGCCAGCTGTAGGTTCGTCAACAACAAGGATCCTTGGCAGGTGCAATAATATCTGGGCAATTCCCATTCTCTGTTTCATGCCACCCGAGTAGGATCCTATCTTCTCATGCCTCCGGTCTTCCATATGAACTGCATTCAGAACATAGGTTACTCTTTCTTCCCTGGTCCTGACATCTATGATATTTTTTAACATCGCCTGGTAATGAAGGTACTCATGAGCAGTCATGTTCTCATAGCTTCCGAATTCCTGAGGAAGATAACCGATAAGACCCTGCAATTCTTCTCTCATCTTTTGCGTGTCGAGCCCGTTTATCCACACTTTACCATAGCTCTGCTCAAGAATTCCACAAATAATCCTCATCAGTGTCGTTTTCCCGGCACCGTTAGGACCCAGCAAACCAAACATTCCGTTTCCAATGTTAAGACTGATGCTGCTTAATGCTTTGAATGGTTTTTTCTTCTTCCCGATAAGAGGAACGGCAGAAACAAATCTGTAAATTGTTTTCCTCAACCCTTTGAACCGGCCTTCAAGTCTGTAAATATCAATATTCTCACTGGTGAGCTTTTGCCCGGTTTTATAAATGAACAGGCCACAGAACCAGAGAAAACCTATTATAAGTACTACTGCAAGATTATCCCATTTATGCTGAAACCATATAAGATTAAAAAGCGGAACTAGCCAGAAAACAAGAGTGTCGAGTATACAGGTAGTTTTCTTAAGCCATCTTTTTTCCCCGTTGGTCGTGATGTTTTCAAATAGTTCACTGAAAGAGGTCCAGATCGATAGAAGCATAAACCATGTTATCAGACTGAACACAAAGATCCAGAAACCTTTATGAAGGTATATATAAGTAAAATAGATGACGTATCCGAAAAGCGGAACCTGCCAGGAGATCTGGGTCATATCCCTGATAGAGTGATATGGTTTCTGATATCCTAAACGCTCTCTTATTCTGGCTCCGGCCTTCCATTCCCGCGCCCAGCGATTCTCTCTTTCATAGATTTTGACAAGACTCTGAACATAAATATTAATACTTTCATCAGGAGAGATTACGGTCTCTCTGGCTTTCCTCAGGCTGTTCATAACAAACCATGTACTTGCCGGAATAAGTATTACTGCCAGAATTGTAGTGATCAGCTTCCAGAGAAATTTATCAATATTCAGATATATCAGCAGAACCATTACGGTGAAGAGAATCAACTGGGTAAGCTTATTCTTCCATTCGAGGGAATAGAACCACTTCAATGCATTTTCAAGTCCGGTATAGAAGGTTGGAATAAAAACCAGAGTCAGTAAAGTGCTGAGAGTAAGTCCACCTATTACGGTAATTGCAAAAGATGCTCCTATTGCAGATACAAATTCTGCTTTCCCCATTGCAAGCGGCACCATGGCAATCACAGTCGTTGATGCTGTGATCAGAATCGGACGCAATCGGGCCATTCCTGCAGTCATGAGCGCTCTTTGCACACGATAGCCCCTCTTTCGAAGAATATTGGTATAGTCAATTAGTATGATTCCGTTATTGACCACAACGCCAAGAAGTATCAGGAATCCAGTCAGCGTGTTTGCATTGAGAAGTGAGTTTCCGGTTAGTATCAATGCAATAAGTGATCCAAGAGCTGCAAGCGGAATACTGAACATTAACACAACCGGGGTGGCCAGAGATTCAAAAACTGCAGCCAGGATCATAAATATCAGAAGAAATGCCACTCCAATCAGGTAATAAAAATCTTTCCACTGGTCTTCTTCCCTGACAGGCTCAACAGCAATTCCGGGTGGTATACTCAAGCCGGCAACCATTGTTTCGATCTCTATTCTGGCACCCTCCAGAAGATCTTTCGAGTTTTTTATCTCTTCCTTGAAATCATAGCTGACAGTTATCCTTTTTTCCTGGTTCTCGCGGTGAATGCTTCCCATTCCCGAGGAGAAGACAATTCTTGAAAGTTCTTCCATTTCCATCACTGCGCCATTGTTGCCAATTACCTCCAGATGTTTAAGATCATCTATCGTTTTATCTTTTTTCGCCTTTGGCACTCCGGGTTCATCAGCATACTTGATCATGATATCATAGTTTTCTGTGCCCTGTTTGAAAGTGGCTCCCGACCTGTATTCCTGACTAAAAGTGGCAAGAGATGAAGAAAGATTGAATAATGTCAGATTGTTTCTTCCCATATAATCCATATCAAAAAGCAGATGAACCTCAGGTTTATTTTCCTGAACATTGATATTCGAATTATTTATAGTTGAGAGATTATTGACATAAGATTTAATATCGTTAGCCAGGTTTTTCATCTTTTCGAAATTCTGACCTTTAATGATAATGCTCTCTTTCTTTCCCCCTATTCCAAGAAGGTTCATAAAATCAGACCCTGGATTATATGAATCTTCACCTCCGCCTCCTCCTGAAAATCCGCCGCTTGTTGATAGCTCATCCATGCTTATTTCAGCTGAGGAGATGTTCTTAACCTTCTGTGATATTTCATTTTTGATTTCAGGAAGTGACCGCTTACTCTTTTTATCCCAGTCCTTTGACAGGTTTATGGTGACAGTCGCCTGTTCTTCTTCAATACGACTTACAATATCTTCCTTTTCGGGAATGGAAGAAAGTCTTGATTCCACTTCTGAAACTACTGCATCAGTTTTTGCAAGGGACGATCCACCGGGCATAGTTACGGAAAGCCTGAAATTTGGTGTCTGAATTTCCTGGGGATTATTAAGACTCAATGCCAGACTCACCAGCAGGGCAGTAAAAAAGATTATGAGTGTCCCGATTATTGTGGAAGCAGGTTTTCTCATACTTGCTTTTAATACAAGATGATAGGCCTGGATCATCCTGTTATGTATAGAAAGTTTTTTAAATATTTCTGAATTCGTTCCCGACGTTCTTGTAAGCAGAAAATAGGTTGCCATTGGGATAAAAAAGAGGGCGACCATCAGTGAAATCACAAGTGTTGAAACAATTGATACACCTATATTTTTACCCATCATCTTCACAAGGAAATTGCTTGAAAAGATAAAAGGCATGAATACAATTATTGTTGTGAGTGTTGAGGCAAATATTGAAATCCATACTTCTCTTGTTCCCTGCCTGACAGCTGTTCCGGGGTCTTTCCCCTGACCGGCAAGGCGGTATATATTCTCAAGAACAACAACTGAATTATCCACCAGCATTCCTATTGCGAGCGCCATCCCGACAAGAGTCAGGCTATTGATTGAAATGTTGAAGACATAAAAGAAGTTAAAAGCGGCATAGACAGATACCGGTATTGAAACAGCAATTATTGCAACAAGTCTTATATTCCTAAGGAAGAACCATAATATCAGTACTGCCAGAAGACCTCCGGTAATTGCCAGGTGAATAATCTGATTGATATTTGTTTCCATCGTCTCAGCAGTGTTGCTCTGGACAATAATCTCAACTCCCGAGGATGCGAGCTTCCGGTTAAGGTCTTTTACCAGATTAACCGATGAGTGCGATAGATCAATAAGGTTTGCCTGGTTATCATTTACAAGTGTGACAGTTACTGCGTCAAGACCGTTCACCCTGCTGTAAGAACTCTGTTCCTTAACTCCATAAAAAATATCTGCAACATCGCGCAGCAAAACAGGACCACTGGCTTTAATAATTAAGTTTCCGATTTCTTTAACATCGGTATATTCAGAAGTAACATTTACAAATAACTTATTGCTTCCGTTTATAACTTTACCTACGAAGGCTCTGTTTGCACCATTATTATTTAGAAGGGTTCTGATCTGTCCCAGAGATATGCCATTTGCCTTGCATGCCTTCTCGTTCAGTCGTACCTCAATAGAGTTTTCCTGCCCCCCGTAAACCTGAACTCCTGCTATTCCCGTAATATTTTCAAATTCAGGTTTTATTTCCCTGTCTGCTATGTTCCGGATCCTGTCAACCCCTCCTTCACCCCTGACCTGCAGGGTAATAAACTGGTTGGTCAGCTGCTTGAGGTCGATTTTAATAACATTTATAAGGAAGTCAGCGGGTATTGAACTCTTTACAATATCGATTTTTTCCTGGAGTTTCAGATTTGCATATTTGAGATTTGCATTCTGATTATAATAAACAATTATTGTTCCATACTGAGAGGCTATATTTGACTCTATCTTTTCAATTCCCTCCAGAGTTCCGATCGCACCTTCAATAGGTACAATTGCCTGTGATTCAATATACGAAGGGTCCATTTCGAGAGGAGTACCAACCTGTACAATTAGCGTTGGCAACTGTGCGTTTGGCAATAACTCAACCGGAAGCTTTTTATACGACACATAACCAAGCATCGTAAGTCCGAGGAAGAGCATGCATATAAAAATTCTTCTTTTTAGAATAAAATCCATTCTGGTCCTTTAATAAATATAACCTTGTCAGACTGCTACTTTCCCTCTCAGCCAGTTGCTGAAACTATCGAAAACCC
>Ga0302284_1000666_pt1 | contig 15743 bp, 15 predicted proteins | sample III_Fen_E2_1_FD_198760 | JGI IMG/M metagenome (GOLD analysis project Ga0302284, IMG submission 198760) | Peat permafrost microbial communities from Stordalen Mire near Abisko, Sweden - III_Fen_E2_1 | ecosystem: Environmental > Terrestrial > Soil > Wetlands > Permafrost | place: Sweden: Abisko...
CTCTGCATAATTGCGGTCAAATGTATGTTCAGCATCAATTATTGCGGCAATGCCACCATTCTTTTGTGCTTCCGCAATAGCGTGTATAGCCAGAGTCGTCTTTCCCGATGCTTCAGGGCCGTAAATTTCGATTACCCTTCCTCGTGGAATTCCTCCTATACCCAGGGCAGCATCAAGACCGATTGAACCAGTTGAGATGACTTGTATATTATCTATTGCATGATCGCCCAACTTCATTATTGTTCCCTTACCAAAATCCTTTTCAATTTTCCCAAGTGTCACCTCAAGTGCCTTAAGCTTTTCTTTATTTATTTCTTTTCTTTCCGTGCTCATATGATTGGTTTTATTGATTGTATAATTCGAAAATCTGTTTGGTGTGCCCGCCTGTATCTACCTTTGTAATTATCTTTTCTATGATTCCTTTTTCATTAATGATAAATGTTGTTCTGATTACCCCTAAAAAGGTTCTTCCATACAATTTTTTCTCTCCCCAAACGCCATAATCATTTAGAATTTTTTTTGAAGTATCGGCTATAAGAGGAAACGGAAGAGAATATTTACCGGCAAATCCTTTATGTGATTTTTCATTATCCGGACTTACTCCGATAACTTCAATTCCTTCCTTTATAAATGCAGACCAGTTATCACGCAAATTGCATGCTTCTGCTGTACACCCGGGCGTGTTATCTTTCGGATAAAAATACAAAACTACTTTTTTCCCTTTAAAATCACTTAGTTTTATAACATTGCCATTCTGATCGATACCTTCAAAACCGGGGGCTTTCATTCCCTCTTGTAATTGTATCATGCTTATTTATTTTGTTATTATGGGTAAATTTACGAAGTTTGAATTGTTATTTGCAAAAAATCAGTCAATTGTTATTAACATAAATCTTCCTTAAAAGAAACGGAAGGTTTTAGTAATGTGTTGAAAGTTAATTATTTGCCAGTTATAATGCAGGTATGAAATTGAAGAAACAGATAAGCTTGTTTTGTCTTTTATTGATTATTGAAATGCCGTTTGGTAATCTTTATTCCCAGAATATTCAGATTAAACCTACACGGCAATCATCTTTTGAAGCATTTGCTCAGGGAAATTATGAAAAGGCATATAAAGAATTTAGTGAACTGCTGGTAACATATACCAAAGATCCTCTGTATAAATACTATTCAGGAGTTTGTCTGGTGAAACTGAACAAGGATCCTGCCGAAGCGACAAAATTATTGCAACAAGCTATTCAGGAAGGTGGCGCTGTGAAAACATTGCCGACTGATGGCTTATTTTATCTTGGACGTGCACAGCAAATGTCAGGGAAGTATGCTGACGCTACAGAATCATACAATCTGTATGCGGAAAAGGTTGGTAAAAAAATTGCAAAGGAAATGGGTGTCCAGGAATTTCTACAACTGTGTGAACAAAAGAAAGGACAGGTTTCAGATTCTGAACTCAAATCTGCCATGAATTTTACGAACGGCAAAGCAGATACCAATAAGGTAGTTGCCACAACCACAATTAAGGAACCAATTCAGAAAGCTGTTGATAAACCAACTTATAAAAAGGAAAACATATCTGATAAATACGAAAAAATACTTGGTGAAGCGATTGAATATCAGTTTAAAGCAGATTCTGTTAATTCAATTTTAAACGAACAGAAGAAGAAGATAGAATTTCTTACAGGTACCGAAAAAATTGCCTTAAAAATAGAGATTAAGGACAATGAAAAAGCTGCAGCCTCTTTTCAGACAAGTGCTGATCAGAAATATCATGAGGCGCAGCTTGCAATGAATCCGAAGTCTGATTCCACTTTGCATCCGAAAGAAACTTTCAGGCAAACTGAATACAAGAGCGCAAATGATTCTTTAAAAAAGAGTGACAATAAAATAGTCAAAGCAACAGATAAGAAATCAGATACTGTTAAAGTGATTATTCCGCCAGTCAATTCACGGGTGGAAATCTTTTCTTTTTTTGATGTGGCAGGTAAGACTGTAACGGACCCGAATACAAAGATCGTTATTGATCCCGAAGTGCCTCCCGGACTTATTTACCGAATTCAGCTCGCTGTCTTTCGTAACCCGGTCGTTCCCGGTTATTTTAAGGGAATTAGTCCGGTCTATGGGTTTAAGATTGAAGGAACAGATAAAATAAATTATTATGCAGGTATGTTCCGGAAAGCTTCGGATGCCGGGAAAGCTCTTGCTACCGTTAAAGCGAAGGGATTCAAAGATGCATTTATTGTTGCTTTATCCGATAATAAGCGTGTTTCAACTGACAGGGCATCATTACTTGAAAAGGATTGGGGAGGAAAACCTTTTTACTCAATCGAAAAAGTAATGGCTGATAAACAGGCAGATACACTTACGCCGACACTTACTTTCAGAGTCGAGGTAAGCAAATCATTAAAACCATTGACTGAGGATGTGGTTGAAGGAATCAGGAAGATGGCAGGAAACCGGGGTCTGGATATTCAACTTCTTGATGACGGGAAAATTGATTATTTGGTTGGGAAATTTATTACATTTGAAACCGCTGCTGAGTATTCTGACCTCTTAAAAAGGAATGGATATCATGAGGCGAAGGTTGTTGCATGGCTTGGGAAAAAAGAAATACCTTTAGAAACAGCAAAACAATTATTTGAAAAACTGAAATGAAGGAAAAAATATTACATAAGATTGAAAAGCTGAAAAGCGGAAGTGAATCAGGTTCACTGGTTCTCTACAATGATGATATTAATACTTTCGAACATGTCATCAAATCGTTGGTCGAAGTATGTGGCCATGACTCTGTTCAGGCGGAACAGTGTGCCATGATTGTCCATTTTAATGGAAGCTGCGAGGTAAAGTTAGGCGTTGTTGAGGTGCTTAATGCTATGAGCAGGTCACTGAATGCAAAAGGACTTAACTCAAAGGTCGAAAGTCTGTAAAATCATTTTACGTTTGCCTTTTGTCTTTTTTCTTCTACTATTTTTCCCTGTGAAAAAATCCGTAGAGAGCTCTGTCGAATACCGTCAATACTAAAATTCCTAGAATGGCATATATCATTACTGAAGGTAATGTCAGGTGGAAGATTGATGACAGGCCGATCTCAGGCATTGAGAATTTGATATTTTTAAGAATGCTTAAAGCAGGCAGAGCCAATGAATCAGATTTGCTTCCCGGAATCAGAAAAGTAGAAGCTATCAACAAGATTGTAACGGCAACTGAAATTGCCGGAACAAGATTTTTCCTCCGTGATCCTGAAGTAAAAATTATAGAGCGGGTCTCAAGCTGAATACGTGTCATTACTTTTGAAGTAAATCCTTCAGGAGCATTCTCAGTCTTCTCCGGAGCAATATACTCTCTGAGAAGATCTCCCTTGTATTTTTCCTGATTATTCATGATAAATAAATTTTTTCTTTTCAACCTTTTCAATTATTTCAAGCATCTTCTGTCGCGCTCTGAATAATTTGACCTTGATATTGGATTTGGTTATTCCTGTGACATCAGATATCTCATCGGTGCTCAGCTCACCGTAATAATACATACTGATAAGTCCTCTTTCTTCTTCGTTGATTTTCTGAAGGGCAAAGTTAACCAGTGAACTCCGGTATTCCTTTTCTGCTTCCTCCTCACTGGAGTTGCTCCCGATAAAATCCGTAGCGTCAGCGGGAAAATCTTCAAGAGAAAGAACCCCTTTTTTCTTTATCCTTACATGCGATATCGAAGTATTATATACTATCCGGTAGAGCCAGGTGGAGAAACTACTTTTCATTTTAAAACTCTTAAGCGATCTGTAAGCCTTTAAAAATGAATCCTGTGCAATTTCTTCAGCCTCTTCATGGTTCCCGCATATCCTGAAAGCTAGATTATAAGCTTTGTTTTTATGCTGATCGACTATGTAGCTGAAAGAATTGCTGTTTCCTGCCAGGATCTGATCAATATAATATATGTCACCTTTATAATCCATTCTGCCTCTTTGACGAGTAAAGATATTAATTGGTTACGTTGAAAATTTATTTATTTATTAATCTTTTTTTGTAACCGGGTTCAGATTCCTATAGTCTAAAGGTGCAAAAAGAGTTCTTAACCAATAATTAATAATTAAAGTCATGAATGTATTAGTTGCTTTTATAGCATTATTCGCCACAGTATTTGGATTATATTATGTCCACATTACTAACCGGAACAAAGAGAGAATGGCGCTCATTGATAAGGGAGCAGATGCCAGTCTTTTTAATACAGGGAAAGAAGGTCAAAGATCTTTATTTAACTGGAACAAGGTAACATTGAAAATCGGTATGCTTTTAATGGGTATTGGATTTGGCATAATTGCCGGCGCAATACTGGAGTCAATGGGGGCTATGGAAAATGGAGCCGATTATACGTCGATGATATTCTTATTCGGCGGTCTCAGCCTGGTATTGTTCTATCTTATCGACAGAAAGAACAAATAAGATCTTGCTTTTCTGTATAGCTTGAAATAAGAACTATCACAGAGTCGCACTGAGGAATCACAGTGTTACACAGAGGGAAAAACAGGGATATGCAATTGTGTATCCCTTTTTCTTTTTTATTTAATGCGCTATTATCTTAAGTAGTATTTTCATGCAAACAGACATGCTGCCTACAAGCATAAAACCGCACCTTAATATTTTGTTGATAAAGTACTTATAAAAATTTTAGTACACCAATAAAATGAGTGTGACATTCAACAAAATCAATGAATTGATTGTGCTTATTACTAATTTATTTTTAAGGAATATAGTAAACCTTATAATATTCATTGAGACGGATTGATAATTTATCTATTTTTGCCACTAATTATTTAAGTATGCCGATATGTCATTAATGAATGATCCTGCCATATGGTTTAAAGATTTATTTCTTCATGCAGGATTGAGTTACAGTCTTTCTTCATTTCTCAGTACAGTTGCTCTTGTACTGATTGTCATATTGCTAAGTTGGTTTTCAAACCTTATAGCTAAATCAATCATCCTTCAGATAGTAACCAGAATAGTAAAAAAAACCACCAATACCTGGGATGATATTTTTCTTGAACAAAAAGTCTTTACACGCTTATCACATTTTGCACCGGCCCTTGTTATATGGTTTATGGCTGCCTGGGCGCTTAAAGCCTATCCCGGATGGCTGCTCGTGGTTCATAAACTGACCTATATTTACATGTTAATAATAGGTATGGTGGTCATTAACTCATTTATAGAAGCCTGGCATGAAATTTATAAAACACTGCCTATTGCGCGGCATCGACATATAAAAGGATATGTTCAGCTCCTGAAGATTTTCACGGTTGTTATAACAATCCTGATTCTTGTATCGGTAATATTCAAAAAAGATATAGGCACTCTTGTTGCAGGTTTGGGTGCGATGGCTGCCGTACTGATACTTGTTTTCAGGGATACTCTTCTGGGACTTGTCGCCAGCATTCAGCTTTCAGCCGACAAGATGCTGAAAGTTGGTGACTGGATTTCTATACCCAGGCGCGATGTGGACGGTATCGTTTCAGATATTACACTTAATACCGTCAAAGTACAGAACTTCGACAAAACGATTATAACTGTCCCTACTTATTCGCTTGTCAATGATTCTTTTCAGAACTGGACAGGTATGGAGGTGGCCGGAAGCCGACAAATAAAGAGATCTATATTCATCGATATAAGGAGTATCAGGTTTCTGGATAAGGAGTTGGAAGATAGACTGTGCCGGGTTCCTGCGTTAAAAGAAGCAATTGAGTCTGGGAAAAGGGAAACAGATCAGCCTGGAAATAAGCTTATCAAAAACGAAGCTCCATTTTTTAATTCTTTGCAAATTACAAATCTGGGAATATTCAGGTTTTATACTGAAGCATATCTGAAGCAACATCCGTTTGTTGATAACAGCCAGGCAATTATTTTGAAACACCAGCCTTATACGGGTAACGGACTTCAGTTGCAACTCAATCTCTTCACGAAAGAAACCCAGTTTATTCCATATGAGAACCTGCAGTCCGAGATAGTTGAGCACCTTTTTGCAATAATGAATGAGTTTGGACTTAAAGTTTTCCAGCAACCTGCAGGTGATGACCTGCAAACTTTATCGAAAAATTGAATTAGTTGAATTTCAAATCAATACTTGAAACCATGGCTGACATTAATACCAGAATTAGCGATTTTGTTTGGAAAAATCTGAGCGAAAAACATTTTACTGGCAAAAGCGACCCTTTCTGGGAAGCACTTTTTAAAACGGGGACTGAACTTTGGCTCGATACAGGCGATATGGAGGAAGCAGAGGCAAACTGGTCGTCCGAAATGGGAGCGTTAACTACAAATAATTCTTTGCTTAACAATGAGATACAAAAAGGTATCTACGACGTTTTTATTTCTGAAGCAAAAAGTGTTGTAAGAGATCTTCCCCATGAAGAAAGGGTAAAGGAAATAGCATTTATTTTAAACGCCAGGCATGCTTTGCGATTGGCTTTAAAGTTCGGTGGATTTGTCAGTGTTGAACTTCATACTGACACAGCTCATGATATTAAGGCAATCCAAAATTATGGCAGACGATTTCATGATATATGTCCCGAACAGTTTATAGTAAAAGTTCCATATACGGCAGAAGGATTGATAGGAGCCAGATTACTTAAGGATTCGGGTGTAAAAATTAATTTTACACTTGGCTTCAGTGCCCGGGAAAATGTTCTTATCACAAAAGTTTCAAGACCCGATTATGTAAATGTCTTTCTTGGCAGGATAGGTGCCTTTATGATCAATAATAAACTGGGCGATGGTACCGGAGCAGGAGAGAAAGCTGTTATCTCTTCACAAAATTGGGTCACCGGCCTTTCTGCAGAAAATCCATGGCAGACCAAACAGATTGCAGCAAGTTTAAGAAATTACAATCAGCTTGAACTTCTGGCCGGAGTGGATGTATTTACAATGCCTCCTAAAGTGGCAGCTGCCGGCCATAAAGAATTATCCGGAAAATTTTCATCGCGGACACACGAAAATTATGATGTCAGTATTTTTGATACGGCCAAAGAAGCTCATATTGAGAAATTCTGGGAAGTCGGCAGCAATGTGCTCAAACTTGCTGAAAGATTGGCTGCTAAATTACCCGCTAATGGACCTGAATTGATTCATATAGCTCATGAAGAAGGGTGCGAGGATATGTTTCCCTCACTCTCAAAAGAGGAGAAAAGTTTCATCGTTTCCGACGGAAAAATTCCGGTTTATTCAAGGTGGGAGAAAAAAATAACTGAAGGGAAAATTGCTCCTGATACATTACTGACATTAGCCGGACTCGCATCATTTACCACTGATCAGGAGATGCTTGACCAGAGGATAAGAAGCATAATAGAATAAAAATCAGAGACCCCGCTGCCTTAATATTTCATACAGAAGAATACCCGCAGCTACCGATACATTAAGTGACCCTATTGTGCCTGTCATTGGTATCTTTATCTGATCATCCGACAAAGCTAAAAGCTCATGGCTTATACCTTTGTCTTCTGATCCCAGTATTAAAACAGAAGGCCCTGTTAATATTGTCTCCGAGACTGATCTGCCTGATTTTTCACCGGCACAGAAGACCTTTAGCCCTGATTCTTTCAGGTACTCTATAGAACGAACGATACTTTTTTCCCTGCAAACCGGGAATGTATGTAAAGCACCGGCCGATGTTTTAACTGCATCAGCGGTTATCCGGGCTGATCCTTTTTCGGGAATAATGATGGCATGTGCTCCCAGACCTTCGGCGGTACGGACAATTGCACCAAAGTTTCTTACATCCGATACTCCGTCGAGGGCAATTATTAAAGGGTCCTCACCTTTTTCAAATATCATCGGAAGAAGGTTTGCAATATATTGATATTCAATGACTGATAGCCATGCAAGTACACCCTGGTGGTTTTTTCTGGTCACAAGCTCTATTCTCTCAACAGGAACAATCTGAAATACAATGTTATGAGTTTTAACTTCCGTCATAAGTTCATGATAGAGAGCACCCTGGAGACCCTGTTTTATAAGCAGCCGGTCGATCTGTTTGCCGGCTCTTATAGCCTCTATCACTGCATGTAATCCAAAAATACAATCTGATTCTTTCTGCATAAATTATACCTAATCAATTTTAAAATATCACTCCAAACTCTAGCTCATTCCAAACTTCTTTCTCTTAAATATCTTTTGGGTTATCGAGCCTGAATACTATACCTTTTCTCCAGCTGGCTATCGCTTTATCCCAGAATGTAATGAGAGTTTCACTTCGGCTCAGGAAAAAATCATTATCAGAGAATACGTTTTCTCTTCTTTTGAAGTTGAAGAACAGATAAGAATCAGTTACCGTAAATCTGCCTCCCCATTTTGATTTTATCACAGGCTTTTTATATCCCCAGCTCTCACCATCAGATGTTTTATAGACTTTGTCGGGTGGTCCGTAAATAATATAAATCATACCTCTTTCACTTCGCCATCCCTCCATATATGAAGTAAAATAGTAATTTGAATAGAGTACCCTTGTATAAAAGATCCGTATAAGCTCCCGGGATTTATCAACGTTTCCACCGCATTTAATCCAGAATTCGTCAAGTGCTGCTTTTGGTTTTGCTGCAGTTTTAAGTTCTGCCATTTCATCCTGGTTTGCAAGGTAAACCAATGGCTCTATCATCACTTCGGGTGTGGTAAGCTTTGGATAGGTGAGACCTAAATTTAATAATGTAAATCCCTCACTGATACTCCTGTCAACCGAGCAGAGGTATATACCTTCTTTAGGAAACATCATTGGTAATGTGTCTGAATATGGGATTGCCACAACCTTCAAAGGGTCATAGTCAAGAGTTTTCTCCGGAAGAAGCATTGACGGTGGATAAGGTACCTCCCTGAAGGGTTTGTAAAATGAGACAAACAGGCTGTCAATATGTCCACGGGAATAAACGAGGTTGATGTATTCATCAATTCTCAGGATCGGGCTGAAGAGTTCATTTTTATCGAAATGACCCTGCATCCTGAAGTTGTACCTGTTGTTGTAAGACTTAGTATTAAATTGAACGAAACTCTGTGATACGAGAAGTCGAAGCCTGTCGAGAATTTTTACTTCAGCCAGATAATCATTACCTTTTTCAACTGTCAGCGGAATATCAAAAACATATTCAGGTTTTCCTGTTACCTTAATTATACTTAGATTTAATAAAGCTGTATCAGCCAGAGCTTTCGCCTGATTAAGGTTATAAAGCTTAACATTAAGTTGCACCTCAGCCGTAGGAACATTCTGAGGATTAGCCTCCGAGAAAAAAAGATCTGCTGTAGAAAATCTGACAGACAATACCGACGATTCATCAGTTTTATTAATGACATTGAATCGCGGATTGATAGGACTTTTGGTGGGATTATAAAGATAGGACAGATCTTTATAATCTACTGTCTGTTGCGTAGTTTTACATGAATTGAGTACTGCGGCAACCAGAATACCGGTTATCAGTAAACAAACTGTCCTGATGGTAATTCTATTCTTCATTCCCAAAATTAATATTTTATTTATTGTTATTTTTTTTCCATTCAATTCTTATTCTGCAAAGTTCCTTATTATCATTAGTTCTGAATATTGAATGGTTATAAAAAGAGTCCGGCCCATTTTCGACAGATGTTTTTATTATGATCTCTTCATCAAACCTCGATTCTGCAAGATAGTTAATTTCAGCAGATTGAGGCTCATTATTCATAATGAAATCGAGATTGTAACTATCTCCAGCCCATTTCAGATACTTTACATTGTTGGTATGCAGGTTTAGATCAAGATCGCTAACCTTAATTCTGAACAGAGGTGATACAATGCCATTTTCTGAGGCAGGATCAATTTTTGTAGCGTACCTCACAAGAGAACTTTCAGTATGCAGGTTAAAGTTATATTGAGTAAGTGTTGAATCAGGTCTCTGAACTCTTTTAGTTGTAAGGTCGAGGATCAGCCAGGATGATGTGCCAGAAGCAATGTGTCTTCCGTCAGGAAATGTTACCTCGTAATTTCTGAGAGCAAATAATTTGTCAGTACCGTTTGGCCATGTCTTTATAATTATTTTGTCTTCCCATACCGGCCATTCATTTATAACGACATAAATCCTCGAAAGTACCCAGAAACGGTTATCTCTCATCAGGTCATCCCTGCCGAATCCAAGTTTAATGGCATGGTCGGAGGCAATATCCTGCAAATAATTGAAAAGAGAATATAATTTAAGTTTTCCATCGGGTCTTGTTTCGTAGACGTGTACCCTGTATTCTTTTTCAAACTGAAGCAGATCCATTATTAACGGTTATTTTGTAAAAACTCCTCAACTTCCTGACTGTACTGAGCCCATCTGTTCATCTCATCGTTCAGCTGTTCCTTAAGATCCTGATATTTATTATAATCAATTTCATGAGATTCGGAAGAATTTCCGGGTTCCATGAAGGATTTGTCAACAGCAATTATTTCACCTTCCAGTTTCTCAATTATTATTTCCGATTCCTCAAGCCTTTTTCTCAGTTTCCTCAGATTCCGGTCATATTCTTTTTTGTCAAGATACTTCTGTTTATTTGATGATATATTCTCCGGAGCTGATTCAATTTTCGCTTTATCTTTTCTCTCAATATCTTTCAGGTTTTCAATCTTTTTCTTCCTCAGAAAATCGTAGATACCTCCAATATTTTCTTTAATCTTGTTATGTTTGAATTCATACACTTTCCCCACAATACCATCGAGAAAGTCCCTGTCATGTGAAACCACAATTAATGTGCCATCATATTTGATAAGCGCCTGTTTAAGGATATCTTTTGACCGCATATCAAGGTGATTTGTAGGTTCATCGAGGACAAGAAGATTACTTGGTTCAAGAAGAAGTTTTACGAGAGCAAGCCTTGCCCGTTCACCACCCGACAGGACTTTAACCTTTTTCTCGACATCGTCTCCCCTGAATAAAAATGCTCCAAGCATATCGCGGATCTTTGTCCTTATATCGCCTTTGGCAATATCGTCAATCGTCTTCAGCACTGTTTTGCTTTCATCAAGAAGCACATCCTGATTCTGGGCGAAATAACCGATCTTGACATTATGTCCTATTTTCAGATTGCCTGTCCAATCGACCTCACCAAGTATGACCTTTGATAAGGTGGTTTTTCCTTCTCCGTTTCGACCAACAAATGCAACTTTTTCTCCCCTTGAGATTTTAAAATCAATTCTGTTCAGAACAGTAAGGGCTCCGTATTTTTTAGTAAGAGCCTCAGCTTCCACCACTACAGTACCAGACCGTGGTGCAGGAGGAAACCTCAGATGAATAGCACTTTTGTCTTCCTCATCAACTTCAAGTCTGTCGACTTTATCAAGCTGTTTGATCTTCGATTGAACCTGGACAGCTTTTGTGGCTTTATACCGGAAGCGATCAATGAACTTTTCAGTGTCCTCTATCATCTTCTGCTGGTTTCTGTATGAAGCGAGCTGTTGCTCTCTTCTTTCCTCTCTCAGTATAAGATACTTTGACCACGAGGCTTTATAATCGTAGATCTTGCCAAGGGATATTTCAATGGTTCTTTTCGTCACATTATCAAGAAATGCACGGTCGTGTGATACCAGAACTACAGCTCCGGGGTATCCGGCAAGAAATGTCTCAAGCCATTGGATCGATTCAATATCAAGGTGGTTGGTGGGTTCATCAAGGAGAAAAAGAGATGGCTTTCTCAGAAGTATTTTGGCCAGCTCGATACGCATTCTCCATCCACCGCTTAACTCCATTGTTGGTCTGTCAAAATCTTTTCGTTCAAATCCTAATCCCATGAGAGTCACTTCAGCTTCAGCCATATAGTTTGTCCCTCCAAGCATTCTGTATCTTTCCTCAACTACCGTCAGATGATCACAAAGCTTCAGATAATCGGCAGATTCATAATCCTCCCGTCTTGCAATCTCAGAACTGCAGTATTCAATTTCCTCAGAAAGACCAATAAGTTCTGAAAATGCCGTAATGGTTTCATTAATGACAGTTGTCGTATCATCTACATTCATCTGTTGGGGAAGATACCCGATAGTGACCTCCTTCGACATATCAATCTGTCCGGAAGCGGGGCTCTGATTGCCAGAAATAATCTTTAGTAAAGTTGATTTTCCCGCACCATTCTTTCCTGCCAGACCGATCCTGTCCTGATCATTTATCAGGAAGGAAATATCCGTTAACAAATCAAAACTTCCAAATGAAACTGAGATATCCTGAACCGAAACCATATAAAAAATTAAATGTTTGCAAATATATGAAAAGTATAGCAGTCAAAAAAAGAGGAGAATAACCATATGCCATCATGAGAAGATGCAAAACCATGTTTTATGTTATTATATTAAAAGGTATCACGCAAAGTAACACAAGGGTAAATCGGAACAATTATTGCTTTTTTAACTGCAACGAAATTCTTAGAAGCAAAATTCTCTCAGGAACAGCTATATTTGCGAAGATTGGGAAAGTAAATTTAAGTATTTGAAAGGGTACAAAAGTGGGAAGAAAGGAACTCCCTTTATTGGAAAACGTCAGGATAACTGATATCGGAGCTGAAGGAAATGCTCTTGCCAGGATCGATAATCTTGTGGTATTTGTTCCTATGCTAATTCCGGGTGACGTTGTTGATATCAGGGTCATAAAGAAAAGGAAAAAGTATCTGGAAGGGAAAGTTGTTAAGTTTCATGAATACTCGCCAGACAGGATTGAACCAAGGTGCATACATTTCGGAGTCTGTGGAGGCTGTAAATGGCAGCATCTGCCATATAATCTTCAGCTTAAGTTTAAGGAAAAGCAGGTAAGGGATAATCTGACAAGAATTGGGAAGATTGATCTGCCCGAAATTAAACCGATTGTCGGATCTTCAGAGATATTCATGTACAGGAATAAACTGGAATACACATTTTCCGACAAGCGATGGCGTACAAAAGAGGAGGTAATATCGGACATTAAGTTTGAAAAGGAAGATGCACTTGGATTTCATATCCCGGGGCTGTTCGACAAAGTTCTTGATATTGTGGAGTGCCATCTTCAGCCAGAGCCATCAAATTCGATAAAAAATGCTGTCAGGCTGTATGCACATAAAAATAACCTTCAATTTTTTGACCTTCGCGAACAGAAAGGATTTCTCAGGAATATTGTGATCCGCAACTCACTGGAAGGCAAAGTAATGGTTATTGTGGTCTTTTTCCATGATGATGTTGAGAAAAGGAACGGTTTGCTTGATTTTCTTGCTTCGGAATTCCCACAGATCACGTCACTGTTGTATGTTATTAATTCAAAAAGAAACGATTCGCTGAATGATCAGGATCCATTACTTTATAAGGGTGATAATCATTTGGTTGATGAAATGGACGGGTTGAAGTTCAGAATCGGACCAAAATCGTTCTATCAGACAAATACCAGGCAGGCGCTGGAACTTTACCGGATAGCCAAAGATTTTGCAGGACTAACAGGAAAAGAAATCGTATATGATCTGTATTCCGGAACCGGAACTATAGCAAACTATATTGCAGCTTCCGCAGGTAAAGTAATAGGTATTGAATATGTTGATGAAGCGGTACAGGATGCAGTTATTAATTCGGAAATTAATGGGATCCTAAATACCAGCTTCTTTGCCGGTGACATGAAAGATGTACTTTCTGAAACTTTTTTTGCCTCCCACGGTAAACCTGATGTTATTATTACTGATCCGCCGAGAGCCGGAATGCATGAGGAGGTTATTAAGATTATAGCCGGTGCAGCCCCTGACAGGATTGTTTATATAAGTTGTAATCCTTCCACGCAATCGCGTGATATACAATTACTATCAAATGATTACCGTGTTGAAGGAGTACAACCGGTTGATATGTTTCCCCATACTCATCATGTTGAAAATGTAGTACTTCTTATAAGAAGAGATCTCTTAAATGTACATAAACAGGTAGTACAGGATTAAAAATAATGTATATTTATTGTCCGTATTAATGAGATAAACCTATGAGCGTCGAAAAGCAAGATAATCCCGGACTGCTTTCATTGCTCCCAAAGCAGGGCACGAATGACCATATTGCCAGCCTGCGTTATGCACAGATGATTCAACGGGCCTTGATGCCTAATCCTGCTATTCTTAAAGGAAAGCTTAAAGATTTTTTTATTCTTTTCCTTCCGCGTGATATTGTAAGCGGCGATTTCTATTACGCATTCAACAGCAGACAAAAAATTTGTATTGCTGCAGGTGATTGTACCGGACACGGCGTTCCGGGAGCGCTTATGAGTATTCTTGGAATAAGCTTTCTGAATGAGATAATGCAATCGGACATTAATTTGAATGCCAACAGGATACTTAACCTTATGCGTGAAAAAATCATGAAAGCGCTTCATCAGACAGGTAACTGGGGTGATGCGCAGGATAGTATTGATATCGGTTTATGTATTATCGACTCAGTTACCGGTAAATTGCAATATTCAGGGGCAAACAGGCCTCTTATTATGATCAGAAACGGAGAACTGACTGAATTCAAACCTGATAAGATGACCTTAGGTGTAGCACCTGTAAAGGAGGCTTCATTCACTAATACTAACATTGAAACAAAACCGGGTGATTCATTCTATCTGTTTTCAGATGGTTTCTCAGATCAGTTTGGAGAAATTACAGACAAAAAATTTAAGTACAAGCATTTCAAGCGTATAATTCATTCATTTGAGGAGCTGTCAATGGTGCAGCAGAAACAACATCTCGAAAATGCTTTTAATGAGTGGAAAGGTAAGGCACAGCAGGTCGATGATGTTCTGGTTATTGGTTTTCAATTATAACTATAAATGCAATGATGAAGCTTAAAGCTTTCAGAATAAAAAACTTCAGATCAATTGTTGATACTGGTTGGCAGAATATTTCTCCGGATAACATAACATGTCTTATAGGTCAGAACGAATCAGGAAAAACATCGGTTCTGGAAGGGTTGAAGGTTTTTTATTCCGGAATTATCTCTGAAGATGTTCTTCGCAGTGACCTTTCTTTACCTGAAGTCAGCTGCCGTTTCAGTATTCCAAAAGGATGGTTAATTAAAGTTACCGATAACCCGGGTACGGAATTGAAAGAGTTGCTTTCAGGTCTGACACATGTTGAGCTTACACGGAGCTGGATAGCTGATCTTTCATCAGTAATTAATGTCAGCGGTGAGATAAGCCAGTATCTTGATTCGCTTGAAGATGCCTGGAGACTTTACCTGAATGATGTTACCATCAAACTGGATGAGGAGATGAAATCTATCAGGGACCTGGAAAAAACCTTTGCCGGGCTTAATGAACAAGAGTCAGATATCAGATCGAAGCTTTCCAGTAATACACGCAAAATATTCGGTTTTCGTTTATTTGGTAAAAAACAGACCGAGATTGAAAATTCAAAAAATACTACCCATTACCCGGGATTGAAAAACCAGTTAAATGAAATCAGGAAACAAAAGGAAGAGTTAAATGAAATTCTTCTGACGAAACTAACTATTAAGAGAGCGGGTGAGAAGTGGAACAGGCTTTTGGAAAGATGTAACCATATCGATGATCATCTCAGGGAACTTTCAATCAGTCTCGAAGAACGCCATCAGAAGATGACTCTTCTGATGCGGCCACTCGACGATGGGGCAGATTCTGAATGGAAGGAGGTCTTATACGATTACCGGAAAACACGATCTGAGAGAGAGCTCCGGATGGCAGAACTTGACAACCATATAGCATTATCAGGGCACATAATCGAAGGAAGCACGGAAGAAGAGGCTGAGAATAAAGTTAATGAAGT
>Ga0302284_1000669_pt1 | contig 15707 bp, 11 predicted proteins | sample III_Fen_E2_1_FD_198760 | JGI IMG/M metagenome (GOLD analysis project Ga0302284, IMG submission 198760) | Peat permafrost microbial communities from Stordalen Mire near Abisko, Sweden - III_Fen_E2_1 | ecosystem: Environmental > Terrestrial > Soil > Wetlands > Permafrost | place: Sweden: Abisko...
TCGAAGAGACAGCTTCATCTAAATCAGGTTTTTTATGTGTCTAACAGTTCCATTCTATCTTTAATTAACTGTTTACTATTTACATCTCTTTTTTATTTATTCTCTGTCAGTTCTAGGAGTAATTACAGCCACTTGTTTCATTAATATGAATATTTCCCACATTTTCTACTTCAATTACTTGTAACATAAAAGAGTGCTGTCAGTATAAGATTACAAAAAAATGAATTTTAAATCAAAATAATCAAGAAAACAGCAGAAACAAAAGTGATTTTCCTTTTCTTTTTTGTTCTGAGTTATTTACAAAATCTCGAGACAAATAATTAAAAATGCAAGAAGATTTTTTAATCAAAGTGGCTTACTTGATTCATTTGGACTTCAAATCAAATCAATAAGAGTTGCATGATTTCCTTGTTTCAATAAAGTTATTTACTGTATTTTTAGTCGTCCTAGGCAGTGTAAATAATGAAGAAAAAATCAAAAACTAATAAAAGTAAATTCGAATTGTAGTATGCATAAATAATAAAGGAATTAACCCTTCTAGAAAAGCAGCATTTTGGTGTCATCAATCAAACTAAATGGATGATTAATATTAGCCATTCTTTCAGGAGGATTATGTAAAATACGTATCCTTCAGCATCGATGAATCGCAAAGAAACATTAGAAAATTAATAGATTTAGTGGATAGACAAACCTGTTGAATGGGATAAACTGAGAGAAAGAAAAATTGTGAGGGTAATGCTTTTTTTGATCCATGAAAGAAGCAATTTTTTTAATTAGTAATTTAAGTTTCGAGGTATAGTGTGTGTGAGAGTGAGAAAGTGAGAGAGATTCTTTGCAAATAGTGTTATTTTTATTGTTCTGCTTGGTTCGGGAAACACACAATGGAGTTTGAAGAATTCTGCTATGAGCACAAATCAGAAGAAGCTTGCTCACCGAATGAGGAAGATGCAACGAAGCTTGAAATAGAAGAATCTGAAGAAAGTGAAAGTATTGTATGCAAAAAGCCCCGCAGAAAACCTATTAAAGGTGCAATTATTCAGAATCATCATTCCAATTAGCTTGTTACCAAGGAATTCGGTGTGATTGATGAGGCAACTCGATGGTTAACGGAACCGTACGATGACTGCAATTTCTTGATTTTCGGAGAAATTTTCTGTTATGTCAAATCGTTCGTTCATTATGCTACCTTAGGATACTAGTCAGCTCCAGAACACTGCTATCTTAATGATTTCCGACCTGTAATTGCTGTTAGTGCGTCTGTGTAGGGAGATAATATGCTTTGTGCGTAGCTAGATAGTTGTGAGAGTCTCTAAGACTGGAAATGGGAACAGGAAACAGAATAAAATTGCAGGACGATAGATAAAATTAACAAACAATTACGAAGTCTTTCTGACTTAAACGCTTACAAATTCACGGAGTATTTAGAAGGATACAAGAAGGTTATTCAGCAATACGCGATTAAAGTAGCTCAAGTGCATACAGCACACAATCGTGATTTTGATCTTTTGCAGAGTAAAATCGAAGAAAACTTCAAGAAAAGTGAAGAACTTGTGTTTAGCGCACTTCATGAATTAGAATAGCAGTATCCTAACGCAATACTTTAGTTTTTTGTTAAAAAAATCGACCCCAGAACTCTCACAGGGAAGACTTGTAGAACAGGCGGAAATGCTGCGTTTATTTAGCTAACTTGTGGCACAATGGATCCAACTTTAGTATCATATTAATTCTCTCGATTCGGAGCACCTGAAGTATTAGACTGGAAAGGCATAGTGGATATAACAATGGCTTAATTTACAGGAAATGATCGTTTTGAATTTGATTTGCAGACCTTAGATGGATTCTCGATACCTTCAACAGCTTTTTTTTAACTTAAGACTTTAAGTAGTTTTGAGCTGAGTGAGGATTTCATCTTATCAGATGTACTTTAAACGTACGTGTATGAAGTAAATCCTCAGATTCTTGAATGTCTATAACAGAAAAGACATTTAGCGGCAACTTCTGCGATTCCAAAATCAGATCTAGCTTACACTGCGAAGTCTGAAATATTTATGAATAAATTTTATCCTGATAATCGTCAGCCTTATGAAGAAGAAGAAAAGAGATAAATAATCAACAATTCATTAATAAGCACCTTCAATGATAAGACAAAGCAACTGTATTAGTAAGAAATATAATCGGATATCTTCCGCATCAATCGATAAAATCACTAGAAGTTATTTTGATTTTTTTTCAGCAAAATCTAAATTATCTTATTAAGCAGATTTCCAAAGAAATTATCAAAATCAAACCACACAAGCAACTCTCTCAACTTAATTAATATGAACTGAATTCTTTGCTTCTTGCTTCAATCTTATTTCCTTTTGAACATAAAAATAATTAATATCACCCTCATTTACCGCCACAACCCCTCCATCTGTCATCTCATTTTTCATCTTTCCAAAGATTTGCTGAGTTCTATTAAAAAATTAATCTTTTTTTTCATTTTCTTCTCCTTCTTCTCACTGTTACGTACACCTCATTTTTTATTGTTATCAATATTTGTTATCACTGTTCCTTTCACAAAATAATTGTAGAACAATCCTTCATTTTCATTTTCTAAATTTTTGATAACATTAAAATAACTATGCAATTAATGGAATTATTTCTTTTTTCCAATTTGGACTAATTTATTGTTAGTTCAAGGATCAAAACCATAAACTTTCTAATGAAAAATCTCCTTTGTTTCTCCTTCAAAGATTAGTATTTCTTATCTCAGTTCTATTTCTGATATCTGTTTTCATCCTTAGTTAAGGACCAAGACCCATGTTAGGAAATTTTTTAGGGAACAATGTGTTCTTTTTGACTTGGGAATCTGGAGTCTTTTAGGTTTAGTTGTCTTGAGTATTTTGGTTATCGCTCAAAAATGAAGGATATTATTCTTTTGCATTAGTATTCGCTTATTCTTTGATGGATCCGTTAAGCTTTTCTAAGGTTTCAAATAGTTTATCTGAGTGTTTCTTGGATTCTTCTGGTTTTTCCTATGAATTTTTAAAGTTCAATGGAAATGCAGCATCCTGAGTTGATTTATCTGATTAGGACAAAAAAAATTAACTTAAAAAAGAATTACGGCCAATTATCCTAACCTGCTGCGTTTATTCTATCTGATTCTTAGTAGAATATTTCTGCCTGAGCTTCTGCTGAGAATACTAGCAGCAATGAAATCAATAACAAAAATCTTTTGTGCATCATTTTACTGTTTATGTTCTAGTTGTTTGTTATTTCTTCCAATTTTGTATAATACTTATTAATATTTTTTGATTTAGATTTCTGAATTCCTTTAATTAAAGGATTTAATCAAAACGAATTTATTTAATAACTGGAAGAACAATAATATTAGAAAACAGAAATAAGTAGCGTTATTATTTAGAAATGGAGTTAATAATTCCACAATCATTTTTTATTTTATTAAACTTTTAAACACAATGGCACTATTTTCATAATAATTGTATAATATTCTAATTTAAAACAATGTTTATCAGTATGAGAACAGAAAGTGCTGAAAGAATATAATTAGAGAGTTTTCTTGTTACATCAATTTCCAAATGCAAAAAAAGGGAAATTACATTTAAAAATCAAAAGAATTTATTTCTAGATAAACTCCCGTGAAAATTAATATACAACTATCCTCATTTTTGCTTAATATTTTCATGAATAAATGTGAATTTGATCTCTTTACTAAAAATTCAAGCTAAATATCTTGACACATTTAATTGATATCTCAATTTTGTCTCTTTAATTAACAAATCCTTGAAAAATCAATTCTAAACCTAAAATTAATTTTATTATTTCAAGTTCTTGAAGTTTTTTCAATTCAAAGCATATCTTTTTGGCTGATCTTTATTTATAATATCTTTTGTGTCTCTACCTTGACAACTTGTTAGCAGTTATTTTGAAGAAAGTAAGAAATGAACAATCTCAACCCAAGAAATATGAAATGCATAATTTACATAAAATAAAATTATCCAAATATTTGTTAAATGCTACATTTTATTAAGCAACAAAACTAAACTAAAAAATTGTTGAGGAGGATAATTTTCAGATAAAATATCATAATCCGTTAGAGAATTTCATCTGAGAAAGTGAATAACTCAATTCTCTCCGTCTTCTGAAGTCCACTTGATTCTCTTGCCATCAGCCCATTCTCCACTCTTCTCTTTTCCTTGGGCGTTTATGTAAACTCCGACACCATGCTATTTTTAGAAAGATAATAAAGTTATGATTAATTAATTAAAATTATGTTCTCATCTTGTTTTCATTTTTTACTTGTTTGCCATTTGACCATTGTCCCTTGTAGCGTCTGCCATCAGGCCATTCAAACTCACCATAACCGTGTTTCTTATCTTCTACGTAGCTTCCATTATATTTTCTCTCATCTATTTGCCATAAAAACAAATATTATTAGACATTCACAAAATAATTCTATTTTTATTTTTTTTAACCATCATTGTTTATTAAATAATTTCATATTTTTTTTTACCTGGCCACTTGAATTCTCCTTGTCCATCCATCTTGTTATTCTTCCAATCTCCCTTGTAATTTCTTCCATCAGCCCAAGTGTAAGTTCCAAATCCGTGGATGTTGTTGTTTGAGAATTATCCTTCGTATTGTGATCCATCTGTCCAGAAGAATTTTCCTTTGCCTTGTTTCTTTCCTGTTTTTTATTATTAAATGTAAATCTTAAGTTTTTCTGAAATCTTCTAATTTTCTTTACCTTGTATGTACTGCCCATCGTATTTAGCACCATCAGGCCAGATTTCAATACCATTGCCTTCTTGTTTGTCATCTACCCACTGTCCAATGTACTTTGCACCATCAGCATGAGTGTAAGTACCAGTACCATCAGCCTTATCATTCTTCCACTCACCTTCATAGACTTAATTTAACAAAAACAAAAATGTGTTATTTTTAGTGGGAATTGAAATTGCTGATCCAACATTATTTTTTGAATATCTTTTCTTATAATTATCTATATCTATTTCTCTATGATTTTAATGAGAAAATACAATATTCTTAATAACAAATAAGAAATAATAATGCACTTACCATCTGCATCAGAATGGATGAGTCTGCCTTTTCCATGAGCCATGTTGTTCTTCCAGTAGCCTTCATAAATCGATCCATCCTTCCATAGTTGTTTTCCTCTTCCATGTCTCATTCCATTCTTCCACTGTCCCTTGTAGACAGATCCATTTTCGAGTTAGTAAGGTGGTAAAGCAACCGCATCCTTATCTTCATAAGCTCTCTCGTCGTAGATGAAATCTCCGCATTTCTATAAAGTTGCCTTAGTAGCATTGTTTGTGTAATCAGGTTCCACTTCAATTGGTGTAGCAAACTTAGGAGATGGTCTATGGATATTTTTATCTCCTGGTGCTTCAGCTGTATGAGCGTTGTCGTCCTTTGTGATTGATGCTTTTGAAATGTGTGAGTCATTCAAAGGATTTGCTTGATCTTCATCGATATGTGCAGCAGCGTTAAATTTGTTATCATTTTTGCTTGGCTACGCAGTTGTCTCACCACCTTCTTCTTAGAGATTATTACCCATCAACTCAGGATGATTAGCCTTATCCTTTTCACCAATACCTTGTGTAGTACCTTATGATGCACAGCAGCCCATTTTTAGCAGTTTCTAACAAAAATTTCAGGAGTACACTCTTTACCTTTCTAGGTTTTATTATTATTATTTTTTACTTTTATTGTTTTATTGCTCGAGTCTTCTTCCTTCACATGAAAAATAGAACAAAACAATCGATTCTCCCAGACAAAACATAAGGAAAAAACTAAATCAATCCCACATGAAAAATTTGTTATGAGCTACAACTCCCTCTAATAATAAGAAAAAATAATAATTTCAAACGGCTGCTGAACCTAAAATAAAGAGATAGCAGCTATTACATCAATAGTTCGCATATTGTTTTTTCTCCGAAATTGAATTAGATAACCAATATTTAAACGAGAATCTAAATATAATCTAAAAAAAAGTTAAAGAAAACTTCCTATCTTGAAATTGTCTATCGATAATTGCTGTCTATTTTTTCTTGTCTAAGAAGAAAGTCTAAATATTCTTCATTTCGTATTTTGAATTTCACGTCATTGTGGAATTCACTGGAGCAATTAATAAATCGATTCACTTAGTTTTAGCAATTAGATGAAATATTTCAAATAATTCAATTTTATTTTCATTGTATTTTTTCATTGATTATCCTCTCCAGATTAATATTATGAATTAGAATCAGCATTTCTTCATTTTTTTTAACCAAATTTGATGACTTTGAATCTTCAAAAAACCAAAAGAACCATTCTTTAAATAATGTAAAACCCAAATGAATAGAAAGTTCTATTGATTTGACTCCTAGAAGCAGCTCCATCATTTTTAAAAGTATTCGTACACATAAAATAATGCAAAGATTATTACATCCCTTATTTAATCAAGTTTATTTAACATAATCCATTGATCTTACTCAATGTAGTCTCTTTGCATTGATCAATTATATTATTTCAGTCTTAATATCCTTTAGATTACATTTAATAGATTTTTTCTTCTAAAAGCACTTCTCATTTGCAGATTAAAGAAAATAATTCGCTTCTTTTTTTAGTGTTTGTTTTCTCAAATATTTCTAAAAAAGCCTTCTCATTTCTTCAGTGATCTTGGATCCTTTGCAAACTGCAAAAAGAATCATGTGTTATTTGGTTGTACTTTCGACACAAACTCATAAATCTTAAGATAATCAGCCAAATTACCATCAATTTATCTTAATTTCATTAGTTTTTATAAATTTATATTAAGAATCAAATTAACAAAAACAACTCGATTCTACTATGAAGCTTTTGAGGGATGTCTACAGCTTGTGCTAGGGCACAAGAAGATTCCGCAAAATAAAAGCCTTATAACTTTATGCAAACCTTCAACTTGCTAAAAATATCAAAGCTTCAAGATAAATGTCGAGAAGATCATGTTAGGTTTCTATTGAAAAAACCAATCAGCAATCAGAAAACAATGACAGCAAGCATGAAGAAGGGTTGAAGACAAAAGGAATCAAGAAAGAAAAGAAATATCCTAAAAAGCTACTTGAAAAGTAGAAAATTGAGAAATAAAACAGCTTTTCATCTGGTTAGTCTGAAGTCAGTTCAGAAATAAGTAGCTAAAGTGACCATGAATCAGGAGGCAACAATGTGATTGACATTGGCGACGGAGACTTGCTAGTGTTTTTGCAAGACAATTAGGTATGAAATTAGCATTTAACATAAACAAAGTTAGCATTTTATTTACAACAACATTTAACATATTTTTCATTTTTTGAAATTGAAAAAAAAAGCAAACAGTAGTCTCAGGTGAGTTTGAGTTTTGCGTGCTGCACGGGTAAATCGAAGTAAACGGTTTTCGTATCAGTGCACGACATTCATTGAATGACAAACAGAAACTTTCAATGCATTCGTTGAGTTCATTACCAAAAAATAGTCTTCTATGTTTTGATACTACTAAGAATGAAAATCAGCATATCCCTAAGAACAATAAGGCTATTCCAAATGGAAGTGAACTATTGCAGTTACTCAACCATAATGCAGTCTTGATAAGCAATAAAGCTGATTGCGAGAAGCTTATCGATAAACTTTGTTAGTATTTCGATCAGATTCAATAGTTTTTCACTGGAGGAGCTAGTAATCTCATTTTTGTGCATCATTTCAAATCATAATCATCCTCCTCTTCCTCATTAGTTGCATAAATTACACTATTTACTCAGCATTCCTTGAGTTCATAGCCGTATATTTAATGGACTCTTCAGCAGTCTCAATTTATTCAAAAAGCTTCTAATTCTTTCCTCTCCCTTAATGACACCAGTATTCAACATCAAAAGTAGCACAAATATTCATAAAATTTCTGAGAAAAGTCTCAAACTTTTCTAACTGTTTTTGTTATCAATAGAGAATCAAAGAGCGTACTATTATGTGGAAGTAAAAACTGTGGTAAGAGCATGTACGCATTGTACAGCATAAATAAGCTACTAGACTCCTTCGAGAGAGTCTGTGTGCTAGACACTGACTTAGGTTAGAGTTTGTTTCATTTTCCTGGAACAGTAAGTCTCTTCAGCATGAGCAAGAAAGATGTTGAAATAACCAATTTAACAAAAGTGCATTTCTTAAAGCCAGTTTTGAGTGTCTTTGTAGGCGAATTCAGTCCTTAGAAATATATCGAAACATACATTGCAGGAATCAAGAAATGCTTCAGGTTTTATGAGGAATATTTTGCTAATTCTCCATTGATTATCAATACGCATGGATTCATGGCTAATGTTGGAGAGTTATTGCTCTATGAAATACTCTAAATCATACAGCCAAGGTTTGTGGGGTTACTCAGTGAAGATAAAAGAATTCTGTAGCATCTCTAAGATTACAAATAAAGGGAAGAAAGATTGAGTCTTGTATCAGAATAGTGCAATTATATATCTTCATCTTCTTAATCATCATCATCTCAAGCACTTCAAAATAATTGCTTTGTTGCTGATTTATCTGAAAATGCATTTAGAGCTGATGCCGTGAAAGTCAATGAAGCCAAGAGACATCGAAAAGATGAGTTAATTTTCTAATACTTGACTTAGACACTTAAAGGATAAAAATCATTGCAAGAACTACATTCAACTCCATTTTCTAGTCTTTTCTAATCACATTATGGACAACTTTGCTTGTAGACACCATTCCAAGCTCCAATTTAATCTCTGACGTTTATTGATTTGGACTCAAATAAACAAATCTCAGTAAATACCTTCAAAACTTAAAGAAAAGAATCTTTTGATGGAATAAGAAAGATTTCGTTTGATGGTTAACGAAAAGTATCTTTTGATGGGTAGTAGCTGTAAAAGCTACATGGACCTTCTAGAAAGTTATCTAATTTTGATGATATTCTATTGGAAATGAATACGAATGAGGAGGACTTGGAAAATAACGCTTTTGCTGATAATGTAGCGAAACACTTCAATTGTGCAGTCGTTGCTCTGTTTGATTCTGCGTTCTCGATGCAAAATAACCAAACTGCGAATTGTATTGGATTTGGATTCATCAGAGATGTTGATATTCAGAATAAAACTATTGAACTACTCACAAGTTAGACTGTATCGTTTGATTTATCGAGAGTTACAACAATCGTTAAGTCAAGTGAAATAGCTTTCTCGAAACATTTCTACTTGAGAAATTCCGCTACAGTCATGGAAATCAGTGAACTGTCGTATGATCTCAAAGCAGATTTCACATCAAAAAGAACAATCGATGTGCCATTTTTACTACCTAAATCATGTGGATTAGGTAATTTCAGCTTTAGATCAAGGGTCTCAGGGAGAAAATGATTGTATTTAAGTATTTTAATATATTTGTTTTGCCTGTTAAAAATTGGAATTAATTCAGGAAAAGATAGAATCAGAAGAAGAATATTTCACTCTTAATTCATGTCATTTTTGACAAATTTGGCAGTTTTAAATGTACTTTGGTAGTTAGATTTGAGGGAAGGACTAAAGGGAGGAAAGAAACAAGGGATTCAAAAGAGTATTATAAATTCAGTTTAATTATCTCAATTGTTTTTTAATCCCACAGCCAAAGTGAAGCTGATAAAAAATAAAAATAAATAAAAATAAGAAATAAAAAGAAGGAGAATGAGAGAAAATAGCCATTTCAAGCAAGATAAAGGAAGAGACATTTAATTGATTTTACACTCACCCTCGTTTCCAGATCAGCAACACAAATGTCTTCTTTCGCATTACTCCAGTAGTTATCTACAAATTTGTAGACGATTTTATGCTACTGGAAGATGCCTTGTTATCCAATATTGAATGGCCTATCTTCTTTCGATGTTTCTCAGTTATTAAAAACTTAAAGTTAACCCCTCCATTAGTTCAAAACTTATCAATTGTCAAACTACCAGCATTTTATTTGATTCAGACTTTTAAACATAAACATTATAAAATATATTTTTATATATGGTAAACTCAGTGAGTTTAAGAGCAATATATGAATAGCAGCGAAAGGATGGAATAAAATTAAGAATTTTGAGAAAAGAAGAAGAAAAAAACAATTAAGATATATTTAAATTTAAATTAAACAAAAAAATTAAGATTAAAAAAATACAAATTAAATGAACGAATTGAAATTGCCAAAAACAAGGCAATAAAAAAAGTTAAGTGATGGTGATTCTAGCATGAGTTGTAAATATTAAGGCATAATGAATAAAATGCTGAAAATTAAAAGGAAATAGGAAGATATCATTTTTTACTTTAAAAAAATGAGATTGTTTGAGTTTTACTGTTATTTTTTGTTTTGTAATATTTTTGTATGAAATTATTTTAATAAATTAGATCATTTTTTTTAATAAAACGATCTCAATTCATTCTTGTTTAAAAAATGGAAAAATGAAAGCGTTCTTCCTTCAACTTATGACTCTAAAATTAGCAAATTCAAATGACCAAATATAATGGAAAAGTTAACTTCAAAAAAAAAAGAACAATCTAACAATTATTGTTTTTTTTTAGATTTTCAATTTATGTCTCGTTAAATAAACTTTTAGGGAAAGAACTGTGTGTGTGCGATATGCTATTCTTATATAAATTCTGATTTGTTTCCAGGTTCGTTTAATAATTCTCAAAAGTAAGTCTACTAGCGCGCGATGAACATAAAAGAATTGCCTCTTACAAGTCAAAGATAAAGACTTCATTAGAGTGAAAATATTGACCTGGATGATTTCGAAAGCATTCAACACAACAATATCGACAATGAAGAAGAAGATGATGAATAAAATGAAGAGGATCTGCATGCTATCAACGAATAACTAGAGAAAGATCATATTTCTAGAGCACAATTAATGGCGAATTTAAGATTTCCAGCTTCCAATAATTATAACCGAGTAATCGTCCTTCCAAATAACGAAGGCCTAGGGTTCAGATACGACTGCTATAACGCATAGGTACTAAATGGACGATTATCCGAAAAAGAATTTCGTGACTGTATTTATGAGCTGACTAAAATATGCAGTATTTAGTATGGTAAGAATCTCAAGAGGGAGAAAACTGATCCATTCAAAAACGAAAAGAAAACTCTACTTTGGAACATTCCACTGCTTATTTCTGCGATAATTTTATTTGCGTTACGAGTGTTCGATGCTGTGTAGAATAATTTCACATTCGAAATAGGATTAGCACTACTTGGAATCGATATCGTAGCAGTTCTTGTAAATTTTCTAAGGAGTCAAACGAAAAAGCCAGATCTCACATCTTTTACATCAGCTGCTTATGGATAACTTTCAATAAAAATCAATGAATTCAATGCGATTCACGCGAAGAAGCAAATAAATTGGAAACTGCATCCAAGACTGTTTTGGATTGAACTATTAGTCAATAAATGATAGAAAGGATAAAAAGCAAAATACCATTGAATATTTTATCATTTTCTATTAATAATTTAAGTTAAAATTTACCATTCAAAATCTTCTCTTGTTTCCTCTATGAGGGGTGCTAATTTAGGGAGTTATGCATATCAATTGAATGAATTGAATAAATTGTTTAAAATACAAAGAACTCTTTGTATGATAAGTTGTTTGTATTATTGTGGATGGGGATTGAAACGGATCTGAAGAAAAATAATCGATATAACAAAATCAAGAAAGGAAATTGTTACAGATATTAGTGTTTTTGAAGAAGTTACTTTGTTGCCATGAGCTAAGAACATGACGATTTCGTTAAGGTTTGATTTATGAATAATATTTTGAAAAAAGTTTATTTTTTTCTTCTGGATCCTTGCAGAATTTGGTTGAAGAAGAAGACTCCATTGATGGATTTGAAGAACAAGTTAAAGATACAATCGAGGTAAAAAAGATTATTGTATTTTAGGGTTTTAAAAGTGATCTATATTGATGAATAAATGTTTATTACAACTGATAGGCACATGTGAGGTAAGCTCAAAATCGTCCAACTTCAAAGTCAGGAAGACCAGAATCATCTCACTTTAATTCAAATGGATAAAAGGGAACGCAACAGCAACAACAACAGCAGTTAGGATAATAATAGAATTAGCAAAATCAACAAGAAAATAGAAATCAAAAATATGATGAGGATTCCAATAAAAATAAACAAAACAACGAAAAAGATGGTTCAGATAAGAACAAGAGAATCTATGAAGCACTCAGGAAGCAGTCATCTCAGTAAAAACAAACATAAATGGAGAGATATTTTATCTTTTAAGTTGATTTCTTCTCAAAAAACTTCTTTGTCTTTGGATTATCCTGTCTCAAAATATTTTTTCAATATTTTGAAAGAGAAAAAGTGAGTCAAGTGATATTGAAGCTCAGCAAATACATCGCATTCCATCACATATCTTTGGAATCCTTTTGGAAGTCTACGAGGATCTATGCAAGTCTAGACGAATTCGTGGATTACTGTTTAGACACAGGATTCGATTTAAAAGAGCCAGAATTAGATGCCATTCAAGAAGAACTTACAGATTAAGAAGGATTTGTGACTATCGAACTGCTTTGTAAAAAAATCTAACCCTGGCATAACCATGAAAGTAAGAAATATTTATGATTCGATCATAGGATTTAAAACTTTATTGCCCTTTTTTTGTTATTCATTTATTTCTGTTCCATTTAAGATACAATGCTGGAGTTCATTCGTGAGAAGGTGTTAACTATGGTGAGCTCTTCTAAGAAAAAATTCAGGGCATCCAGCCATAATTAAAAGCAGGCATTGTTGAATGCAAAAACCTAGTAGCAATAGTAGTAAAACTCTTAGTAATAACAGCAGAGACCTTCAACAGGTGTGGCTTCATAGTCAAAAAATCTAGGTTCATCTTGGGTGTCTTAAGGATCTAAATCAAATCAATATTTACAACTCTACAAAGAAAAGAAGAAAGATCAAGAAAAATAGCTAAGTATGGTTATCAGCAAGAATTAAAGTGAATAAGAATATGATACTCTTATAAGAATGGGAGAAGCTAATGAAATACAGACAGAACTTTCATCCACAACAAACTATCGGGCTTTCAAAAACTCTGTAAGTCAAATAAACGTTATGGAGATTCATAAATTCTTCTGTGAAAATCAAGAACTAATTATAATCTTCTTCTTTTTTAGCTTATTCCTTAAAATAAATGTAACTTTTGATTGTTTGTAGGAAGGTGGGATGTTGGTGCACGTTTACATCAGTGATGAATATAGCCATGAATTAACAATGATTGAGTTCAGGAGGGACTATAATTCATTGAAATTAGCATACAATGAATCAAGAAATCTCAAGATTTGGGAGGTTCTAAGCGAAAACAAAAAAGGAATTGCAGGAAGAGATTTCGCCAAGAACACTTAAAAAGGCGATGCAAATACAGGTGCAGAGTAAGAGGGAACTGCTGATATGCAGCAGAGTAAATACAAAAAAACAACGCACAGATAATAAGAGCTCAAGAAGGTACTCCTCGAAACAATGTGGCTGAGTAATGTACTTAATGAGTAGAGTGCGATTTTAAATAAAAAAGGAATCAACGCGAATAATCCTGCTGTTCTTACTAAAAGCAACTCAGCTGCTCCTTCGAAGATGCTCTCAGTATCACATAATCTTAGTTGAAAAAATGGAAGACAAGGAAGAGAGAGAATACAATATAGAATTGAGCTAATTACAAAAGATTGTTTTTAAATATTTCACACTTAATTTACTAGTTGTTTGAAAAAAAGAAAACGAAATATATTGTCAAATTGTCCCTTTAGATAATGACAAGGTTTATTTATTATGAGTTCCAAAATTATTTTAAAATACACAAAATATAAGAAATTTATGATCAATAACAATCGTTGTTAATAAAGCCTACCATAAAATGAAATTGCTTTTAGCAAAAGATGAATCTCATATTATGTGGTATTTGATTTTGGTATTTTTTTAAAAGATATTTATTATGTTTCTTACAATTTTTAGAATCATAAACAAACGTGAAAATACCCATATTATTCTACGGTTTTTAATAAGAACAGTAATATACAAATAAATCAATAATCCCCAGAAGAGCAGTTGCAGCAATAGCAGAATTCAGTTTTTTTTCTTATCTTTTACTGTAAAATCACATAAAATAGCTAGCTCATATCTAAGTTTTTGGACAATGCAATTCAGTAATGCGGGCAATAATAGCAATGAATATGATCCAATGAAGGATATCAAGAAGCAACATGGAGAGTATCTAAGATAGCAAGTAAGAGAGGGGAGGCTTAGCATTGTTAATAGAAAAAACATTTTCAATTTAGCTCTTGTTTTGAGAATATATTTTTGTAGAGCTCACAGAAGAACTACTTCATCTTTATTTAAGTTCAATAGTATTAACTTTTCTTTGTTTTGTTAAACAGATTAAGATCAACGAAGACAAGAAACTCTAGGAGAAGTAGCAGAATATCATAAATGGAAACAGTAACAACAACAACAACAATACCTATGTCGCTCAGAAAGATGTCTACTACAATAATCAAGGATAGCAGTAATAGTCATACTCTTCTTAGAATGTTCAGCCAATGTATGCAATGGATGGATCAGTCTCAAGATAAGCAACGAATAAAATCTATGGAGAGTATCTCAGATAATAGGTAGAAGAAAATGATATGATTCCTTAAAGGACGATAAAGAGTTATACAAAATTGGTAAAAGAGCCTTCATATGAACTTGTTTCTTTTTTGAATTCTCAAAATAGATTGACGAAAAGCAAAAAGAACGAAAAGGTTCCTTCTCGAATGGCTCAGATAAAGTTATCGATAAGGTCTAATAGCTGCAGGAACTCATGGCAGCTAAACAAGAAAACCCATTCGGCAAGTAACAGCATCTTAGCAGATCATAAAAATAAATTTATTGAAACCTTTTCTTATTAATCGTATTGAGTTATGCAAGCGATTTGTTAACATAAAGAATTAATTTTTGTGAGTTAGAGGAGGTTCAGGTGCACCTTTAGTGAACAAAAATGGCTAGGTAATAGCAAGTCGTAAGCCAGATCCATCTTAAGTGCAGTAGTAGTATGAAACTCGAGACAATAATAATGCTTAGAATTTTATTGGAAATCGAGGAAATACTAGAAATAATGGTATTGCTCAAAGTTTCCAAGATCAATTCTCGTAGATCCTCGAAAATAGGGATTTCAATAAGGCGAAGTAGCAGTAATATCAATAATAAGTTATGTATCCTTCTGCTGGCAGTAATAATATTCCAGGTGGATTTGGAGCTGGAACTTAGCCAGAGAATGGGAATAATTACAACAGAAGTAATAACAAGCGGCTATTATAAATGGAAAATGAATCTAAGGAGGATTAGTTGAAAAGAGCAAAGCAACGAAATGAAATATCCGCTGCGTTGAAGGAGTAAATGGAAGAGAAAGAGAGATAGAAGAAGTTATTAAAAAATAAGGAAGCAGAAGAAGAGCTTAGAATCGAAGAGAGGATTAAAAAAGACAGGGAAGATATGGAAAAGTAGATCAAAGAAGAAGAGTAAATCAAGAAAAATAAAACACAATAACTTGCTTAGGACAATTAGTAGCTCATATTGCAATAATAGTAGCAGAGATAGCAGTAGGAGTAGCAATCTCAAGCCACTCCTATTAAGCAACACAAAGGATTCCAGGAGAATTCCAATTTCAATTACAACAACAATAATAGTTTCAATAATAATAATATTTCT
>Ga0302284_1000673_pt1 | contig 15665 bp, 16 predicted proteins | sample III_Fen_E2_1_FD_198760 | JGI IMG/M metagenome (GOLD analysis project Ga0302284, IMG submission 198760) | Peat permafrost microbial communities from Stordalen Mire near Abisko, Sweden - III_Fen_E2_1 | ecosystem: Environmental > Terrestrial > Soil > Wetlands > Permafrost | place: Sweden: Abisko...
GTTTTCACAACGATTGGGCGAATCTGGCCCGCTTTCATGATGAGAACACAAAAATTGGTCAGCCGGCTCCAGGTGAAAAAAGAATTGTTTTTATGGGCAATTCAATTACTGAAGGATGGAGCCGTATAGATTCAGTCTTTTTTTCCGGTAGACCTTATGTTAATCGGGGAATCAGCGGCCAGACGACACCGCAGATGCTGATAAGGTTCAGACCTGACGCAATTAACCTTAAACCTGCCGTAATTGTTATCCTGGCAGGAATCAATGATATAGCAGGCAATACCGGCCCAAGCACTCTTGAAATGATTGAGGATAATCTGGCTTCTATGATTGACCTTGCAAAAATTAATGGGATACCCGTAGTATTGTCTTCTGTTCTCCCGGCTTTCGATTTTCCCTGGCACCCAGGCATGCAGCCTGCCGAAAAGGTTGTAAAGCTTAATGTATGGATCAGAAATTATGCCGAAAGTAAAGGCTGCGTCTATCTCGATTACTTCACCCCAATGGCAGATAAACGTAACGGCCTTAAGGAGGAGCTGACTTTCGATGGAGTGCACCCTAATCTTGCAGGTTATAAAGTCATGGAACCGCTAGTTGAATCGGCCATTAAAAAAGCCCTTAATATGCAGCCAAAATAAACACTTTTGTTTAACCCAGTGATGCCATTCGGATTACCTGCTGCTGGTCCATCCTGCGGATTTGCAAGAGGATTTTAAACATCCGCATTTTGTGCATTACGATCACTCTCACAACGGGTAATCAATATTGCTATTAAAAGACAGCCATAGAAGCTGATCTTAAGAGTTTGAGTGTTTACCAAATGCTTTAATATCTTTTAAACTTTCACTGTTCCAGGTCATTATAAATTTAAAACTTCATTAAACTTAAATTTATTGTGTAAAACTATATGTAAAAATTCATGCCTTCTTTCACCGAGTTTAGTAAATTCCTTGCCGGAAATAAGTGGGAATCATGTAATCTTTTCCTAAAGTTATGTAAAGCATTCCACGAGAAAGAGGCCAACCTTTGTACCGTAATACTTATAGATAAAACATTGACTGTGATTATAGTTTACCGGACAGGTTGACAAACTAAGGTCTAGGTTGATCGTTCTCTCTAAGTTAATTTTTAAAGTAAATTATAAACCAAAAAAGTAAATTATGAAAAAGGTATTATTCGTTATGGTATTTTTAATGGGTGTACTGGTGGTAAATGCTCAGATGGATACAACTAAAGTATTGTCCTCCAAAACAACAGTGACAACTCAACAAGCCGTAAAGACTCCTGTAAAACCAGCTGATCTTTTGAAACCGATTACAGACAATGTTGCTAAAGATTATGCAGGTTATAGTATTAAAGAAGCAACAAGTGTTAAGCTTAATAGCACTGTTACTTATGAAGTGGTTCTATTCAAAGGAGTTGAATCTATAACTCTGGTTTATGACAAGGATGGTAATTTCGTTAAGAAATTGGACCTATAGATTTAATTAATAAGTCATTAAAGAATAGTAAGTAATTACTGAAATACATTAACCATATTTAAAACGGTGCCTCCCGGCACCGTTTTTTATTTTGCTTGAATGTTAATCACCAGATAGTACTTTAAGGATCAACTTCAATAGGATTGTTCGGAGGATATACTGAGCTAAGTAAAATCATTCTGACCACTAAGTATCATTGAGCAGCCCGTCATTTCACACTTGGCAAAAATGTTAAATGCATTCTGCCCAAATTCCGGTTATCTGAATCCTGAGTCCTAATACCCCTTACAGAAATAATGTGGGAATTATATAACCTTTTTAAATACTTGTGTAATACATCCAGGTTTGAATCTTTTCAACTTTGTATTTAAATATTCAGTCAGAAATAAAAATTATCATTATGCCAGTATTAACTATTGTAATCGTCCTTATTGTTGCGGGAGTCCTTTTGTGGCTTGTAAACACTTACATTCCTATGCAACGCACCATAAAAAACATACTGAATGCCGTTATTGTAATAATTATAATAATATGGCTTCTAAAGGTATTTGGTCTGCTTAATGGTTTGCAAAACCTAAGAATTTGATTTTATTGTTCTTCGTCCAGAAGTTATTATGACAATCAAAAATGGGTATACAAGCCAGACTTGAGATACCCATTTTTATTCTTGCATTTTCATGCAGGATTTTATTCATTAATCATGTATTTTGTCTTTTCGTGAGAATGGTTTTTTTGTGCACAAAAAAATGTGAGCCCATTAATTTCAGTCATATCCAGAACTTTCATTTCAGCTTCCTCCAAATAAAGCGTAACCGTGTTTTTCGTCATATATCTGTTTGTTCTGGTATCCATTATACTATAAATCAAATTTAAAAAAGGTATCCTCGATGAAATACCATTTTCCACCAGGTCAAACTGTCCTGGGGTAATATTCTGCCGCTTATGAGAATCAGATAAAAACCTGTATGGATTTTTGTTGTCAGAAAAACACCCGATTAAATAGCTATTAGGTTGCAGGATACAAAATATACTATTTAAATACTCATTTAATTGTGTTACGTGGTTAAGTTGTTTCAGATTCACCAATATTTTAACCTTTCTCAGTTCTTCAGATTCGTAATAATAATGACTCGACGAAGAAAGAATGAGTATATTCGGATCAAAAGCCAGATTTAAGTGTTCGAGATAATTTGAGAAGAGCTTACCTATTTCTCCGGAATTCTTTTCAGAGAATGGATTTTTATCAATAACTGACTTTCGCGATTTGTCATGATAAAATGACAATCTCTCACTCTGTTCTTTATTGGTATTATTATCATATTCTGATGCTGTTCTTTCCACGGTTTCAAGTATTTATTCGGTTAGTAAATTAGGGATGAAAGATATCACCATAATCTGGCGGAATAGTTACATATTTTTTTTTATGAATTGCACTTTTCACATATTTTCACTCCTCTTATAACTATTGTTTATTTATGGTTCTCTCATAATATTTAACCCTCCATATTGCATTCGTTTTTCCATCTTTTTGAAAAATATACTAAATTTATCTGTCATTTGTTCAAAACAGAACTGAAATGTCATTCAATTTCTTCTATTTCATGTAAAAGTGATGGACGAAAAACTGCTTTATAAGATCCATATCATGGGCCGCGTTCAGGGTGTCGGATTCAGATGGAGCGCTGCAAATGAAGCCAGAAACAGGAATATTAAAGGGTATGTAAAAAATTTATCCGACGGGAGTGTTTATCTTGAAGCTGAAGGTTCTTTAATACAACTTAACATTTTTGTGGACTGGTGTAAAAAGGGTCCGGCTTTTGGTTCTGTAGAATCAGTAACAATAGATACTTCTCCTCCGGTTAATTACCTGGATTTTCGGATTATATCATAAAGTTTTTGCAATGATTTATAATGACTTAGTTAAAGTCATAATGTACCTTTGAGTGTTTTCCGGTTGTACATCAAAAAAATTCGCAAAATAGCAACACTTTATTTCTTTCTGCTGCTCCATAGAAGTTGAAACTGTAAACAGGTATTTGCATCAACATTAACCGTTGAAGTCCAGTACTCATGTCCTGTCTGATCCTGAACACTTAAAGAGTAAGCATGGGTTTTAACCTTTCCAAGATCTTCTGTAACTGTTATTGTTCCATCCTGACCACAATCCGGAGCTGTTGCCCAATAAACAGTTGCAGCCGAAGAACCGATAACCTGCGTGTTAAGATAGAATGTCAGCGCAGATGCACCATCTGCAACTAATCCTGCCGATGCAGTCTGATCATACCAGAAAACCACCTGCCCTTCATACAAACAACTGCCATCATCTTGCTGTGCAGATGCGTTTTAATTTTTGCTGTCTTTATCCGTACAGCCTCTGATCTTATCATTTTTCTTACAGCTGTCTGAAAGAAATAATCCTGTCACCAGGATAACACAAAAGAATAATGAATTTGCTTTTTTCATTTATAAAGTTATTAGTTTTTCCCAACCCGCTAGATCCAAAAAATCATTTAAAATATAACAGTGTGCCAATAAATTTGTTTAATCTTTTAAACACCGAGCACTAAATTCATTCTTTTTAAATATTTCATGATGGTAGACTGCAATGCTCTTAGCATAGACCCCTTGACAAGTTCTTTGTTTTTCAATATAATAATTAACGAATTACTGAAAACTGTTATAAAATCATTTGAACAGAATTCATAGTAATTTGTTTCTTGTTTAAGTAATGTTACACTCTTAATATTTTAAAATAATGAATTTATGAAAAAATCAATTATTGTTATTGGCGTATTTTGTCTTATTTTCTCCGTAAACAGTATTGCACAGGAAACAACTACAACGACTTCTAAGAAATCCAATACTGAGCTGGCCAAGGAAAAAAGTCCGAAGAAAAAGGTCGTCAAAAAAACGATAGACACTTCTACAAAAAAAGATGATGAAAAAGGAACTAAGTCTGATGCTAAAACTAAAGTTGGAAAAAGTAGCACCTCTTTAGCAAAAACTACTACCAAAAATAAAACAGAAAAGGACGCATCAACTTCAACCAAAACACTCTCAAAAGCTAAAACTGAAAAAGATGCTGGAAAAACAACTGTTAAAGATACCAAAACCAGTACTGAAAAAGAGGCTGTAACTCCTGCTGAAACATATAGTAAATCCAAAGTTGAGAAAGAGACAACGAAAGCAACAAAAACTGAAGTAAAATCACCATTAACCAAAGATGTATCAAAAACTAATGAAATTACCGGCACAGCTAAACCCGGAGAAAACGACAAAGTATTACCTGGTCACTTGGGACCTGAGGGTCAGCCAGTTTATGTTGGCCCGCGGGGAGGAGAATATTACATCAATAAAAATGGCAACAAAACATACCTGAAAGGGGATAAGAAATAATATCGTTTAAAACAAAAGAACCGGATAAATACCGGTTCTTTTGTTTTTTATATCTTTCTGTTTCAATTACATTTTTACTTTTTACCCGGCATAGATTTTGAATTTTTCTTTTGTTCTGTTTTGAAATATACTTAGTGACACAAGGAATTTTTTAAACTGCACGGGTACAAATGGACAAAATAAGGCCGGATGACCAAAAAAATTGATTTTTCAGAAAAAACAGTTGATCCGAACCCAATTGTGCAGTTTAAGGCCTGGTATGATGAACATATGGCTTCAGGGATTGTCATCCCCGAATCTGTCACTCTTGCTACCGCATCCAAAGACGGTCGGGTTTCTGCCAGAACAGTCCTTCTGAAAAGCTATAATGACAAAGGATTTATCTTTTTCACAAATTATAAAAGCAGGAAAGGTACCCAGTTATTATCCAATCCGAGGGCAGCTCTGCTTTTTTATTGGCCAGAATCCGGCAGACAGGTCAGAATTGAAGGTATAACTGAAAAAGTGACCATAGAAGATTCTGAATTCTATTTCAGAACAAGACCCCGGGAGAGTCAGATTTCAGCCTGGGCAAGTGAACAGAGTTCCGTGATCCCTGATCGCGTCCATCTTTATGACCTCTTTATCTCATTTACAAATAAATTTTCTTATAAACCGGTTTCCAGACCTCCACACTGGGGAGGATTCATGCTCCTACCCGAATGGTTTGAATTCTGGCAGAATGGAGAATTCAGGTTGCATGACCGCCTGACCTATTCTAAAAGAAAAGGTAATTGGATTATTGAACGACTAGCTCCATAATTTGACAGAATTAAACAAGATCGCAGGCATCAGGAGGCATCCAGTGAGCATCTTTCCCATCCCACTTTATATTACAGCCGATGGGATTTGTTACCGGTACTGATACAGGTTTACCACTGGTCAGCTCATCAAGAGTCAGCTCAAGATTATTGATTGTCATTCTGGAAGGATCCCTGGGACTGTCAACTCCTCGTCCGGTGTAAACAAGCTTCCTTTCTTCATTGAATACATAAAAATGAGGCGTGCGTAATGCGCCATATGCCTTTGCAACCTCCTGAGGCTTGTCATAAAGATAGACCCAGGGAAATTTATGCATTTTCATCCTCTCAACCATATTTGGAAAACTATCTTCCGGATAAGTGTTTTCACTGTTTGAATTAATTCCCGCAAAACCCACTCCTTTTTTACTGAATTTTTCTACAGTCGCCCGTGTAATTTCATCTGATCCAATTACGTACGGACAATGATTGCAGGTAAAAAAGATAACAAGATATTTATAATTATCAAAATCTGAAAGGCTGTATTCCCGTCCTTCAGTTGAAGGAAGTTTAAAATCTATTGCCTTTTGTCCTGTTTCTAAAGTAAAAGCCATGTTTGTCTGTATTGTTTATTACCTGTAACAAATATATAACTGAAATGTTTTTTAAAGAAATCCGGCTTTTTTGTTAGGTTTGACTCATGTATGTAAATAATTAAATGATGAGTCCGCTGCTATTGTTTATTATTATCCTTTGCTATTTTTCAATTCTGATGATAATCTCGCAGATAGCTTCAAGGCATGCACATGATTCTACCTTTTTTGATGGAGACAGGGCATCTCCATGGTTCCTTGTTGCTTTTGGAATGATCGGATCAGGAATATCAGCAGTATCTCTTGTTTCAATACCCGGCAATGTCGGGAATAACAACCTTTACTATTTCCAGTTTATCCTGGGCACAATTGTAGGTTATCTTTTTATTGCTTTTATCCTGACACCTATTTATTACAGGCTCAGACTGGTATCAATATATACTTATCTGAATATTCGTTTCGGAAATGTTACGTATAAAACCGGTTCTCTGTTTTTTCTGGTTTCGCAATCATTTGGAGCCGCCCTTCGTTTACTTTTATCAATAAAGATTCTGCAGTACGCGTTTTTTGATGCTTTGCATATACCATATTTTGTAACCATCATCGTTGTACTTGTTCTTATCTGGCTCTATACAAATAAATCCGGGATAAAGACAATTGTCTGGACAGATGCTTTACAGTCGCTGTTTCTGATTACTGTTATTATTATATCAATTCTTACGATTAAAAATTCGCTTGGCCTTTCCTTCACCGGGATGGCAAAGACAATAACCCATCATCAATATGCAAGGGTTTTTGACTGGGATTTTCACTCAGGATCTAATTTCTTCAAACAGTTTATTTCCGGATTGCTAATAACTGTAGCCCTTGTTGGTCTGGACCAAAGTATGATGCAGAAAACTCTTACAGTAAAAAATGCAAGAGACGCAAAGAAAAACGTTCTGACATTCAGCTTTTTCATCGCTTTTGCACAGACAATGTTTCTGGGTCTTGGCATACTGATTTATTTATACGCCGAACGGCACGGAATCAATCTGGTTATTCAGAATGGGAAATTCGTAAATACTGATGATCTCTATCCTTTACTGACACTGAATTATTTTGGAAAGATTGGTGCTATAGCCTTCCTTATTGGTGTAATTGCATCAACATTCGCAAGTATTGACTCATGTATTGCAGCTCTTACAACTGCTTTCAGTTATGACTTTGTCGACATTGAAAACCGACCGCCTGAAACCAGGAAAAAATTAAAAAATCGTGTTTTGTTTGGTGTCAATATTGTTATGTTCCTGATTGTGATGTCTTTCTGGAACAGCAAGGGAGCAATTATAAATACTATTTTTAAAATAGCCGGCTATACTTATGGGCCAATCCTGGGATTATATCTGACGGGCCTATTTACTAACATTAAATTTAAGGAAAAGTGGGTACCATTCGCATGTGTTTCGGCAGCTTTTATTACCTGGCTGCTAAATGGATTTTTTATCCGGTTCCTTAATTTCGATTTCGGGTTTATGAATATTTTTGTAAATGCATTGCTTACAATATTGTTTTTATTTATGATTAGGAAGCATGAAAAAATTAACATCGGAAATAAATTACAAAATCCGGCAAACAACTGATTCAATTGATTTTGAGATCTGCTCGCAGATGATGTCTGAAACTGATCCCTGGATCACCCTGGATATGGATTGCGAACAATGCCTGAAAGCATTCGAGGGAGAATGTAAAGAAATATATATTATTGAATATGAGCATATTATTGCAGGGTTTGTCATTCTTCAGACTGCCGGGACATTTTCTGGATACATTCAGACTATTTGCATGGATAAAGCTTTCAGAGGAAAGGGTTTGGGGAGATTACTTTTGCATTATTCCGAGGAGAGGGTCCTTAAATTTTCTCCAAATCTCTTCATCTGTGTCTCTTCATTTAATAAAGGCGCTGCAAAACTTTATTATGATTACGGATTCAAACTTGTTGGCGAAATGGAGAACTTTGTGAAGCAGGGATTTACTGAATTGCTGCTTCGTAAAACGGTGGGTCCGCGAATTGGATATATTAATAAACGAGTGATTGATAATACATAAATTAGAGTTTCTTCAAAAAAAGAGTTTACAATGTATAAACGTTTAGTAGTTGTTTTAAGTCTTTTATTTTTTCAGAATATATACTCAAACTGTCAGTCCGTTTTACATAATACTGCAAAGACAATTCTGATTTCCAAAATAGACAGTATCCTTCAAACCAAGGTCAATCTGGATGAGATCCCTGGTGCCGTAATACAAATAAAGATTGGAGATCAGTTATTATACAAACATGCATATGGCTATGAACAGAAGTATGATTTTAACCATCAGCTTCTCAATCCTCCTGATTCAATGACTATTAATTCTCTTTTTGATATAGCCTCCCTTACTAAGGTTATTGGTACAACAACTTCTGTTATGTTATTGGTTGACAGAGGGCTTCTTAGGGTTGAGGATCCTGTTTGCAAATACATCAAAGCATTTAATACATCTGAAAAGAAAGAAATTACCATCAGAAATCTCCTGACACACACTGCCGGGTTGTATGAGTGGTATCCTCTTTATTACAGAGCCTCAAATAAGAATGAAAGTTATAAGTTAATAGGCGAACTGCCGCTTCAGTTTCCGGTTGGTGAACAACGACGGTACAGTGATCTTGGTTTTGTGCTCCTCGGTGAAATAATAGAGATTGTTTCAGGTTTACCACTTGATAAATTCATGCAAAAAAATATTTTTCTGCCGCTTCAGATGAGTAGCACCGCTTATAACCCGTTATCAACAGCCAATTTTAAAAACATTGCCGCCACTTCGCATGGAAATCCTTATGAAAAAAGGATGGTTTACGATTCTACACTGGGATTTAAGATTAAGGAGATAAATCCACGACAATGGAACGGCTGGAGAAACTATACCCTGAGAGGTGAAGTTAATGACGGAAATGCCTGGTATGCCAATGGGGGAATTTCAGGTGCAGCAGGATTATTTTCCACTGTTGATGATCTGCAGAAACTGGTTGATATGTTGATCCGCAAAGGTAATGCAGGATCCGTTCAGTTAATTTCTGAAAAGACAGTTCAGCTCTTTTTAACACAAGATAAATTCAAAAACGGCCTCGGCTGGATGATGGATCCTGATAATTCATTCATGAAAAACGGACCCGAAGGAACCTTTGGACATACCGGATTTACCGGACCAAGTATTACAGTTGTCCCTGAATATAATCTGTCGGTAATACTTTTAATTAACCGTCAGAATACGGGCCTGTTAAGCAACGGTGATTATTATAATGTAAGTCCGATCCGGCGTCTGGTATTCGGTGCAGTTATGAAATACGCTGTTTCAGAACAATAACTTACCCGTGTTTTTATTTCTCTTTCGGTCGGGCTTATCATCCCCTTCCCTACCTTCCCCCACGAGGGGGACCGACCGTTAAAAAATCAGCCCTTTGGATGATTTTAGGGAGTGGCCAGCATGAGCGAAGGCCCCCCGTGGGGGAAAATGAAAGGGGGTAAAATTCCATCAAAAAGTTGAGAAATTTTTTATCGTAATTCTTCAGAATTACTTGGTTAATTTTTTTTTGAAAATATTAACTGAAAGAATACCCTGAAATATCTTATTCCTGACAGGAATAATGCCAATCCGATTCCGTTATAAAGAAGTGACAGATATTTTTTGGGTATTGAAGAATGTCTCAGTCCGATTCCCATTGAAACCATAACAATAACAATCAGATAACTTTTGGGTGTCATAAAAGAAAAAGGACTCATTTTTTCTGTGAGAGGCAAAAGCCGGTTGATGTTTTTATCCGCAATCTTAAGGAATCCAAAATGATGGATAGGCATTGCTGCCAGAAATCCTGCAGAATAAAAGATAACCTGTTCTTTCACGGTACATATTGATAGCCACGACACTGCATATCTGATTAACATAATTCCTACGCCGCACCACATGAGTCCGGCAAGCAAAATTAGAATTGATTTATCAACAGATGGTGAAAAGTTCTTTTTATCCATGTAACACTATTCAATGTTAGCCAGCCGGAATGGCTTAATTTCAGTTTTTTCCCATACTCCACCGGTTAGGTAAGGTTCATCATTTAAGCTTTCTTTCAAAGATTGAATGTCGGGGAACTCATAGACGATCATTGATCCTATCATTTTTCCGTCATCATCCAGCAATGCTCCTCCACAAAGGAATTCTCCGGCTTTCTTAAGAAGAGTTATCCTTCTGAAATGATCTTCCCTTACTTTCATCCTTCGCTGCAGGGCTCCGGCATCAGTTCCGTCATAGGCCAATAGTAAAAATTGCATAGCTTTTAGTTATTAATTCGACCGATCATCAAAAATAGTACTGTGTAAATTTATAGATTTTCTTCGGTTTCAGTGACCTCTAATATTATTTGAAAAGTCCGTGACTGATAAGTTGATTTGACTTTAATACAAAGAATCGGGTCAATGATTTTCATCAGCTTTGTTTATATTTGCTAGAGCAAATTTTTTAACATCTATTAGTTAAAAAAATATTGATTCCTGTCTGAATGTTAAACTTAAGGAACTTTTTTAATTATTTCGGATTTTTCAGGGACCTGAAAAGAAAGGATCACAGACCTGCATTTGGCGGACTTGAAATATTTAAATATATCGGACCCGGATTACTTGTGACTGTCGGATTCATCGATCCCGGTAACTGGGCTGCAAATATAGCAACGGGATCTCAGTTTGGCTATTCACTGCTCTGGATTGTTACTTTATCTACTATTATGCTGATTATTCTGCAGCATAACGTTGCGCACCTGGGAATTGCAACGGGGCTCTGTCTGTCGGAAGCGGCTACGATCTATTTAAAACCATGGACTTCAAAGTCAGTTTTGTCATTTGCAGTTCTTGCATCAGTTTCTACTTCTCTTGCAGAGATCCTTGGCGGAGCAATTGCTTTAAGCATGCTGTTTAAGATTCCAATGAGGATTGGCGCTGTGCTGATAACCATATTTGTTATGATAATGCTTTTTTCAAATTCTTATAAAAAAATTGAAAGATGGATAATCGGTTTTGTATCAATAATCGGACTTTCATTTTTATATGAATTATTTCTTGTCAAAGTTGATTGGATGCAGGCAGGTATTTCATGGGTAAAACCTTCTCTTCCGGAAGGTTCAATATTGTTAATCATGAGTGTTCTGGGGGCAGTTGTGATGCCTCACAATCTTTTTTTGCATTCTGAAATCATACAAAGCCGTCAGTGGAATCTTCAGGACGAAAAAATAATAAAGAAGCAGCTCAGATTTGAATTTGCTGACACTCTATTCTCGATGATAGTAGGCTGGGCTATTAACAGTGCGATGATACTGCTGGCTGCAGCCACATTTTTCACCAGCGGACAAAAAGTTGATGAACTGCAGCAGGCTAACAGGTTACTTGAACCACTACTTGGATCAAATGCATCTGTTGTATTCGCCGTTGCACTCCTGTTTGCAGGTATTGCTTCTTCAATAACCTCAGGAATGGCTGGCGGATCAATTGTGTCGGGAATGTACAAAGAATCATATGATGTTAAAGACAATCATTCAAGAATAGGAATAATTATTTCTCTTGCCGGAGCGCTTTTATTAATATTCTTTATCAAAGACGCTTTTAAAGGACTAATTTTGTCGCAGGTATTTTTAAGTATACAACTTCCTTTTACTGTTGCAATACAAATTTACCTTACTTCTTCCAAAAAAGTTATGGGCAAATATGCCAACAGTAGGTTTCTTTTAGTACTCTTATTGATTATTGGCGGTATTGTTACTTTCTTAAATTTGAAATTGCTGTTTGATTTTATAAAGGGATAGACACTCAAAAAAAAACTGATGTCAGTAAAACTGTATAATGTTGGTCTGGTTTTAAGCGGAGGCGGTGCAAGAGGTTTTGCACATCTGGGAGTGATACAAGCTTTGAATGAAGCAGGAATCTTCCCTGATGTTATATCAGGAACAAGTGCCGGAGCACTGATTGGTGTGTTATATGCTGATGGATATACTCCGGGAGAGATACTGAATCTGTTGAATGGCGGCAGCAGGCTTGATTTTATGCGCCCTGCCTTACCAAGAGAAGGGTTGCTTCAAATCAGCGGAATATTAAAAATTCTGAAATCGAGCTTGCGTTCCAAAATATTTGAGGAGCTCAAAATCCCAATGTATGTTTCTGCAACCGATCTTAATAATGGAAGAGCAGTATATTTTTCCGAAGGCGATTTGTTTGAACCCGTTATTGCCTCTGCAAGCATTCCGGTTCTATTTCAGCCTGTGAAAATTAATGATATATCTTATGTTGACGGTGGAGTTCTAGATAATCTCCCGATCAAGCCAATTGAAAACAAATGCAGGATTTTTATCGGTTCTTTTGTAAATCCTGTCGGATACATGGAAAAGATAAGCGGATTGATAAATATAGCCGAGCGAACATTTATGCTCAGTATGTCGAAAGAAATTTTCGAAAAGTCTAAGAAATTTGATCTTTTCATAGCTCCGCCCGAACTCAGAAATTATAAAATTATGGATCCTGAAAAATCGGGTGAACTATTTATGATCGGATATAAAGCAACAAATGAAAAATTAAAAACTATTGATATTGAAAGTATGATTCTCCAGTAATTGAGGAATCTGGCTGCCATACTTTAATCAAACTACTTTTTGTCAACAAGGGAATACAAGCTTTTAATTTCCTGCTCCCATAGCGATTCCTCGGGGGTTTCAAGGATTAAAGGCATATTATCAAACCTTGGGTCATTCATCAGTGACCTGAAAATATCCTCCCCAAGAAATCCCTTTCCGATACTGTCGTGCCTGTCTACTCGTGTAGCTAATTCTTTCTTTGAATCATTTAAATGCATTCCCTTGAGGTAACCAAGACCTATAACTTTTTCAAACTGCCTGAATGTCTCAATATATCCTTCACGGGATTTAATATCATATCCGGAAGTGAAAGCATGACAGGTATCGATACATACTCCAACCCTGGATTTATCTTCAACCTTGTCGATCATAAACCTGAGCTGCTCAAATTTATGCCCCATATTAGTTCCCTGGCCAGCAGTATTTTCTATTACAGCTGTGACGCCTTTTGTCTTATCAAGAACAATATTTATAGATTCTGCAATCCTGGTAAGGCATTCCTCTTCAGTGATTGCCATCAGATGGCTCCCCGGGTGGAAATTAAGCCGGTCAAGGCCTAACTGTTCACATCTCTGCATTTCATCAAGAAATGACGCTCTTGATTTTTCCAGGGATTCTTTTTCGGGATGCCCGAGGTTTATCAGATAACTGTCGTGCGGCAATATCTGAAATGGTTTATAGTCGTATTTCTCACAATTCTGGCGAAACGCTTTTATACTTGCCAGTGTCAACGGATTTGAAAACCATTGCCTCTGATTTTTTGTGAACAGGGCAAAAGCCTTTGCTCCTATTGCATTAGCGTTTACCGGAGCGTTTTCCACACCTCCTGATGCGCTGACATGTGCTCCTACATATTTCATAGACCTTTCTATAAATTGTTTCTGAAATTGAAATATAATTACTGATAAATATATCTGTATAATCTTTAAACAATATAACAAAATCTTTTGTCTAATGTTTATATTTTAAATTTGAAAAAATTCAAGGATATTAGTATTTTTGTCTAGAAACCTTTTAAATTCAAGAAGATAAATGGCAGAATTAAACAGTAGTATCCCAACACCTCCGGGAAAGCAGAAAGGATCTCCGTTAAATATGATTGTCGTAGCAATTATACTTGGCGTGGCTCTTATTTTTCTTGTATATATGTATTTTGATAAGAAAAATAAAATGGCTGAAATGGAAACAGTCCTTACTCAGGAAAAAGATTCCCTGGCCAATGAACTAAGACATATGGTCGTAGCATATGATACTCTTAAGACCAACAATGATACTCTGAATGCAGGTCTGCAAAAACAGAAGAATAAGATTATCCAGTTATTATCTATAAATGCTTCCAATGTTCAACTAATAAGAAAATATAAAAACGAGATCACAACAATGAGAGAAATAATGAAAAGCTACATTGTTCAGATCGATTCATTAAATACCAGAAACAGTATGCTGGTATCTGAAAACACGGAAATAAAGCAACAGATAACCCAGGTCCGCAATACCAATACCGAACTATCTAAAGTGAAGGAAGAACTTAGTTCCAAAGTTGAGGTTGCTTCTGTTATCCAGGCTAAGAATATAGTTGCTGTTTCCCTGAACAAAAAGAGAAAAGAGACTACCAGAATCGGTTCTTTGGACAAATTAAGAATTTGTTTTACTCTCCGCGAGAACCCACTGGCAAAACCCGGACAGAAAGATGTTTATATGAGAGTTATAAGGCCTGATTCACTTGTTGTTACAAGTAGTCCTGATAATCTTTTTGAATACAAAGGGAATAAAATCATTTATTCAGCCAATCGTCAGGTTGATTATATGAATCAGGATATAGAAGTATGCATCTTCATGGATAATAAAGGGGATTTTATTATAGGTAATTATAGTGTTGAGCTTTATCTCGATGATAACATTATTGGCCGGACAAACTTCATGCTTTCAAAAAAATAACTATTCATCACCCGGCATTATAAATTCAGAAATTATATTGTCTGAAATCAGTTTTCCCTGGTTTGTAAGAATCAGGGAATTTTTTTCCTGTTTCATAAGGCCGTAATTTTTGAATTTCCCTGAAAGATTCATAACATAATCATAGCCTTCTTTCTCAAACATTTTCTCAACATACTCAAGATCAATTCCCCACATTGTTCTTAGAGAGGTCATCATATATTCATTGAACCGGGTTCTTGTGTCAAGTTCTTCACTTTCAAAATACTGTTTCCCTGAATTTACTGCTTTTATGTAACCTTTAAGATTACGAACATTCCATTGCCGCGAATATCCGTTAAAAGAGTGGGCGGAAGGCCCCAGACCAAGATATTTAACCTGTTTCCAGTAATTTGAATTATGGATTGAGAAATATCCCGGTTTCCCGAAATTTGAAATCTCATAATGTATAAAACCAGCCGATTCTGCTTTTTGTATTAAAAGATTAAATTGTGCAGCACTTTCGTTTTCATCAATCTCACTGATAGTTCCTTGCTCTAGCATTTTACCGAAGACGGTTCCCTTTTCAAAAGTCAGATGATAAGCGGAGAGGTGCTTAATGCCAAATGAAAAAGAGAAATCAAGATTTGATTCCCATTCTTTCAGACTCATTCCCGGGATTCCGTATATGAGATCAATTGTTACGTTTTCAAATCCTGTCTTCAATATCTCTTTGAGTGCATATTCAGCCTGTGAGGAGTCGTGCCTTCTGTTAAGCATTTTCAGGTCCGAATCTCGCCATGACTGAATTCCAAGACTTATC
>Ga0302284_1000678_pt1 | contig 15634 bp, 7 predicted proteins | sample III_Fen_E2_1_FD_198760 | JGI IMG/M metagenome (GOLD analysis project Ga0302284, IMG submission 198760) | Peat permafrost microbial communities from Stordalen Mire near Abisko, Sweden - III_Fen_E2_1 | ecosystem: Environmental > Terrestrial > Soil > Wetlands > Permafrost | place: Sweden: Abisko...
GAAACGATTCAGATACCATAAGATGCTCAAGATTATGATAACTTTGAATCAAACCTGGGCTAGAATTTACGCCATTGAAGGATTACAGATGATAATCGATTCCGATGTTGAAGACATCAAAGAATGTGATGAAAACACTGAACTTTTCGCTGAGATTCTCTGTTCAACTATTATCAGTAGAATTAATTTCAGAAAGCTCAAAGAAGAAAATTGGATCAAAGGAGGAGTTTAGTAGTACATCGATTCCAAAGAACTAATAGTCTAAAGTGAATACACTGCATTTGAGAACAACTAACAGATCACTAAGTTCATTAGCTAACTCTTTGAAAAACTAAAGAACGAGAAAAATGACAGCAAGAAGAAACTTCTCAGCCATATGACGTTTAAAGTGTTAGATAGCATTTCTGTCAGAAAACTGAATGATCTCTTCTGGGAAATCTTCAGACCTTTCTTCACTTATATTCTAGATAACAAAGTAACCAAAAACAAATAGAGAGGCTTAGATGAGTTTCTTTGTGATTGTTGGTGTTGAATACCATTAAGATATCTTAATTGTTATTCTAATGCTTTTTCAATGTCAACATGATTCTTTTTTCTTTCATTCAGCCTGATAACGTTAACGAAATCGAAATATTGAAGATGATGTCATGCAATGAGTATCCTTAGAATATTCGTAAAGATATTAAGGGTATTCTTGCAGAAAAAATAGTCAGCGATAATTGGGTTTCTAGATAGAAAGTCATCCTCTTCTGCAAGGTAACACAAAATAAAATATTTTCACCTTGTCCATATTTGTTTATTTGTGCGCATGATATATTGTTATTATTTTTGTTTAGCCTAGCATTTCTAATTATATTTTTATTGTTTGAAATTCAATCTTTCCTAAGAATTTCCTGTATTTCGAGGAATACGAGGAGAATCTGGTGTAGGTCGATAAAATAATCTTAAAAGGACTGACTGACAAGAACAATTCTGTTTCATTACTTGCTGTGGAGTGCTTAGGAGAGATACTCAAATTAGCTACAAAAGAAGAACAGAATACAATTTTCTAGAAATATCGAGTACTTTCATAGACTCTCTTACCAAAAGATAAGCAAACACAGGAATATCAAACGCTATGTGAGAACAAACAAATTGCAGTGCAGGTACTGATGTCGTTGCTTCTTGCATTTAGAGAGGAAGTATTACCTTGGACTGAAGATGCTTTGCGAGAAGTCATCAGTGCCAAGACAATCAATCCAAATATGAAGAAAAAAGTTAAGGAATTCGTAGGATAATATTGGCGAGATTAAACTGAAGCCATAACGTTTAATTCAATTGATCTTTCTGATAAAACGAAGAAACTCATTAGAGAAATTGCTAATCCATTTGATTACTTCGCGTGAACGAAAGATGAAGAGGATCTAAGAAAAAAAGAAGTTATTTGAGAATCTATTTGATAAAAGCAGTTATTGTATGATATTCTTTTTGGTATTTGTGTTTCAAAAAATGATGGATTAATAAAAGTCAAATTTGTAAGTGAAAAAATATTTTTAGAAAGAAGTAAGAATACGAAATAAATGGCAAAGAAGAAGAAGAAAAACAAAGAAAAAAGAGGAAAATCATTTCTTGAACTTTTAAAGCATTCTATTGTGTTATTTGTTGATTCATTTCTGAATCAGTTAGTTCTCTCCTTCTTTCTTTTGTAAAAAAAGATCATTATTGTTTCTCTTTTTCTCCCTCTTCATCAGCTAGCTTTAGTCACATCAGTTCTTGTTTATTTCAATTTTTCTTTCCCATAAAATCAATTTCTCATACTTTCATCAATAATTCCTATGTATTGTGCATCCAAACTGAAACCCAAGAATCTTCTAAGGAGCAAGAACTGTTTTGGTTTTAAAAATAACTCAAATCAATAAGTAATAATTCAGTTAATAAAGTAGATTTTTTAATGATCCCTCCTTCTTTTTGAGTTGCAGTAGCAGCTAAATAAGCATCTTCGAGAATAAAATAAAAAGTTTACACGCTGTCTAGTTTTCTTGAAAGAACTGTGATCAAATATCTCCGTATTCATTTTTTCTTCTAGAAAATTAATCGAAATCACATAGTGAATCGATGAGTTCATTGTATCTACAAGTAGGAAAAATAAAAATGTGTTAGCACTTTCATAAAGCAATCAACTCAACAATTAGCTAGAGGGAAGATATCATTAACAAATATTTATTTTTTTATTTATAAGCATACAAGTTTGTCAAAAAAAGCAAATAGAAATTATTATTTTCAATTTTTCTTCTTAAGTATCTCTTGCCAACAAATAATTTACTTTGGAATCCTCTTTTGACAAGCAAGATGTCTCCAATATTATTGAGATTCTTCTCGACTTAGGAACTCACACATAAGAAACTCCTCTTTGAGAAAATAATTCCTTATTTCTTTAAAATATCAAATGTTAACTTATTCTGCATTATTTGCTGGGTCTTAGCAAAAAAATTAACTATTAGCATACCTGCTTATCTATGAATACAGACTCAATGCTACCTGATAAGCCAAAGATAATTCCAACTGCACTAACTATCGCACATACTAAATACTGCCACCAGTACCTACAAAATGTTGTTTGATTCCACTGCTAACTAATATAAAATCTAACTACTTAGTTCTTTTTACCCTTGATTGAATCCAGGAATACTTGCATCTCTCTCATGTGCTGCTAATACAATGATGAAATACAACCCTATTAAGATGAAACTACTTGAAACTACCCAGACAAGCACAGGTACATCTGTTATTTTCAATTCGTTTTATTCATCGAGGACGATCTGTTGGTTATCTTATTCCTATTAAACTTAAGTTACACTACTGATCTCCGCAGAATCCTAATCTGATCCTTCTATGTTTTCAATATTTTAGTAAAAAAAGAGCAAATCAAGTTATGAGCTTGTGATGATGTTTACATTGATATTTCCTTTCTATTTCTCGCTATTTTTTGCGTCGCCTTGATGCTGCGATTGAGCCTGCTACACCTATTTTCATAATATACAAATTTACTTTTTATCCCTTTTTTTTCGTGTATTACTATTAAAAGAAATAATTATATGGATTTCATCCTGAATTAAGCAATGATTTTATGGAATTTAAGGTAGAGATTTTTTATAACATTATTATTAACAACATCTACCTTTTTAATTGTCTTGATTCCATTTTTAGATATGTGCTGTTTTCTGATAAACCTATTTTATTTTTCTCCTTTATTATTCAACCATTTGTATTGTAATACTCATCTATCCTTCATCTAATTGAAGCAAGAAAGGCAAGTATTTTAGTAATACCTTATCACTCCACTTTCAATAACCAAAAGGCTTCTTAATAAAAGTTGATAACTTCAATGTTGTAGAAAATCCTATTATGGTTTCCAAAACAATTTCTGGTTTAAAAAATATAATCTCAAAAAAAAATCCATTCGAAACTAGCGAAATAACTGACAATAAGCAAAAGACAAACCAAAAGAGTTAAGATTTAATGTTTGGTAAATTAACTCACATGAGAAAAAGAGATTTTCTTGCAAAAGAAAAAAAAAAGAATATGAAGAAAGTGATTTTTTTAAAAGAGCACTCAAGATTTTCAATTTCAATACCTTCTATAACAAACATTAACAAACAGACATCCACAATAGAGAATAGTGATAGATCAGCTAAGAAAATCAAAATTTAGATATCAAAAATTAAAATAAATTGAGACATTAATCTGATTGTTGTTTAGTAGAGATTGCAAAACAAGAAATCACTGAATTTGATGAAAAGAAATCATAAAACTATTACTATTAATTAAAGAACATTTTCCTTTATGAAATTACTTCTTTTGTTTATTTATCTTTCTTTTTTAATGCAGCCCTTTTTTTCCATGTTCATATTAGCTTACTTTATTCAACTAAACATGTTCTTTAATTGATCTTAAATTTAACATATTGTGTTTACTCTTTTTCTTCTTCTTCATTTTTTAAATAATTTAATAATCTTTTTGAAAACTAAGCAGCATGTCTCACAAAATTCTCTTTCAATCACATTTATCATCCAAGAAACAAATTAATATCTCCTTTGTTTTTGTTTTTTTTAGATATTTGCAAAGAGATTGTTTTAGGAGGTTATTTTGGGATTAAAAAACCAAACCAAATAATTATCTGTTTGATAAATTCTGATTTATTCCTCTAGACAAAAATTTTGATCCTCAAAGCTATCGTTCCACTTTTTCCTAGTTGCTTACATTTTTCATTGATACTTTGAGCTATCATAAGAGATTTAGCTGAAAAAAGAACCATGTAACAAAGAATGTTTTTTGTTATTTGTAAAAACAGATTATTTCTGTAAATTCTAGTCATTTAAGTAAATTTCTGTCTTTTTTTACATGAGAAACAAAAAGCTTTGAGTGAATATATGGATATCTTTATTTCAAAAATAATCCACTTTCACACTTTCATGAATCACTATCAATCAAAAAGCATTTACATTCTTGAAAGCAAAAAAACAAAAATTAAACACGCCTTGCCTGCCTCAGAAAGTTTTCCTTTGCTTTTTCTGAGACTTCCAACTTCATTCAAAAGAATTGGAGATTTGTTGGGAAATTAATATGCATTGTTTCTGAATGTTCTTTTTTGAGAAATACTTTTTTTAAAACTGCATCACAGATTCTAAAAAAAAAGAATCTCAAAGCAATTATTCAAAGTGCTTCATTTTTTACTATACTTCTCATAATAATTGTGTTCTTAATCTTGAAATGACAAATCAATTGAAATTCAACTCATTTTATGAAACTACACTAGAATGGGAGATACACGGATTCTAATCTGTTGATGAACTCTCAAAAAATAACGCTCTTGAAATATTTATTTGTCTTAAGATACCAAGAATATCTTCAAATTAATTCCTTGGAAGCGCTACTGGCGTATTGTCTTTATCTACGAAACTGGTAATCAATCAATCAAGGCAGATATAGAGTTTTTTAAAAGATATAAGAAGTTATTAATCTCAACAATGATTAGCTTTCATAAAACTGAAAAATTAGAATATTTTAACATCTTTTTCTGACATAATTTTCAAAGAAATCATTCTAACTTTTTCTCTGTTAGTTAACTATTTAAAATCTTTCAAGCAAAATGGAATAAATCCCATATTATTGATTTTCTCAAAAAGAAATAACTCCAAAAACTTCTTTGCTAATAATTTTTTTCTTCTGAAATCTTCTTCTCGTAAGATTAATCAAAGTAAAAAAAGCTCAAAAATTTAAGTATTTTTCCAATCTTTATCTTAGTTTTCAATCAGTGGAACTTTTCAAATATTTTAAGAAATGGTTCTCATCAACATTTCGATTGTCAAATTATAAGATGAAACTATTATTTTTTAGAATGGGCCTTTTGGCTTCCAGATTACTCATAAATTAAGCTTAAAGATATCAAAAACCTTTCAATACACTAATGTAATCCCAAAGCTCTTATTAATTACTGGTAAAATAGTTAGAAATGACCTTTTTTTCCTTTTATGCAAAATTTGTTTGTCACCGCTCAGGATTTCAATTTATTCAGCTGTCTTGATTTTGAAAAAAAATATCCAGCTGACCTTGTTTTTGGGGAATTAATTTCCAATAGCAAACCAGCTAGATACGCTAAAAACTTCTTATGTTTTGTTTTTCCCCTCCCCCCTTTTCTGAAATTAACTTAATTATATTCTGATTTCCTGATAGGTTTTTAGAAATGAGCTTAAAACAAGTCTTTTAGCTAATGCTGCCCAAGAAAGGATTCAGATAAATGAAAAAAAAAGTTCAAACATAGTAATTATATAAATGAGCTAGAAGCTGAACACGGAACGGTTAAACCAAACGAATTGTTATTTTATATTTTTTAGGTTTCTTTTTTTTTCAAAAGTGATTTAAGAATACACTTTTCCCTTCTTCTATTGCTCCTGATTGCTAAGAAAATAAAGGGAAATAATATCAGACGACTGGTTGAAAAAATCCAAAAAGGGGGAAGGATAAATTCAACGGAATCATTTGTTGAGTGACACATTCCTATTCTGTTTTAAGAAAAATCACAGAAATTATTAAAAATTCAAAGTATTTCCTACAAGCTATACTAAGGTTTTTTTTATCAGATGTTACAAGTACACTTGAGGCACATGAAAATAGATTCTGATAATATGAATTTAGCTATTTGTAAAATTTTGTATTCCTACAATCAAAGTAAATATACAATTAGACCATCCTCTTCTTTTCAGAGCTATTTGAGGTTGCTCATTCGCAGGTAAAACGACAATATTTTGGAAAAGTTTTAAGAATGAAACTGTAAGTAACTTTTTGAGAAAATTATTAAAATTCTTTCATTTGAAACTATTCATTTAAAAAACAAAGCTAGAGGCTAAATTTTTGATTGAGGACTTTCTGATAATCTTGCTGATTCAGATGACGGACCATGTAATAGAAGGCGGCTTCGAAATCAGTGTTATATTCAATTATTGTCATTTTCAACAGCCATTACACTAATTATTAAAAGAAACTTTGTTTTGAAAGTGGTAACTTAATAGAAATAATTAAGTTGGAAAACCTAAGAGTGTAATTTGAGTTAAATTGATAATTTTCCCTTGTCGTTGGGGGGGTTCGACTTACATTCGCAGGCTGTTCAAAATTTCCAAGTACAAATCGAATTTGATGATATAATTTACTTTCCCCAAAATCTGAGCGTTTTCTATCGTAATTGATAAATTTTTCAAAATAAATTTTGTAAAAAACAATCAAACAAGAAGCTTAGCATGCATAGTCCGATAAATTATTCTACTAATTACCATGACTGGTGGAATTGTTGAAAGGATGATGACTCGAAGGAAAAGCCTTAGATATGATTGTGTTTTTTCTTTTCCAGATGCTTTGATAACAACTTTTTTGTAAACTCAAAACATCAAAGAAAAACAATTCAAATTCTAATTCTAGCTTCGATTTTTTGAAAGATTCTGAATGCTAGAGATGTTTTGTTGGGAAAATGCGACTAAATTGAATGGTATCGAGAATATGATTAAATAAGGAATATTTTAGCGTGAGACTTACAGAACTGTCCACTCATTTCTTATAAATGAAAAATACACCAGAGTTGGAGATATTATCCATATTCCTCCTGACAGATCCTGATACTCTAATTGAGCACAATAGACAAAACGAATTGAAAAAGGGAGGATTCTTCTCCCAGGGTAAATCGATAATATAAAAAAACAATTATAATATTTCATAATCAATTTACTGCAAGGAAAAGCAATTTCCCCACCAGATCTCTACGAAATCAACATTCAATTAAGTTTGTAAAATAGATACCGAGAGAGAATAGAAGTCCAAGAAATACATATCTAGATTATAAACATGAATTAACTGATCGACCCTAGAATCTACGAGTACAACAACGCAGTGTAGTCAACACCTTACCATCCATCTATGCAAGACTGCAAATCCCAAGCAATTCCTTCTATTAACTACTCTTATTATTACTATAACCCTACAAGAGTAGAATCAGGCTTTGACACCGATTCTTAGGTGCCTCCTTTCTCAGAAACACAAGAAGAAGCTTATGATCCTTACTATCCTTAGTCTTCATAATAAAGAGGGTTTTTACCAAATATTCGATAATATGCTGAAATGCAGCCTTAGAATTATCAAGACGAACAATTATATGAATAATAGTATTAACAACAATAGCAATAATAATTCCATTTCTAACCATAGCAATAATATCTCAACTATGTGCATGACTAAGTCGTTCATTTCGATCAGAAATAGCTATTTGTGGAACCATATGAGATTGCAGGTAAGTTCATTCCCGCTGGTAATAACTAGTATTTCTGCAATGGGCAATACATGAATGGAGTGTACCCAAATTAAGAGATTTATGCTAGTATTGCTTTCCCTTCTAATCAATAATAATAATAAAATTATGGATACATGCCAGTTATGAATGCATAATCGTATGAATAACAATAATAGTCAATGTATCCCATTTCAAATATTAAATAAGAATAGGAAGCTAGTAATACAGTTTCTGTAGCCTGTCCTGAGAGAAAAGATAGTATTAGCCAAAGTTAAGTTAAAATAGAATCAACTCATGCTATTTCCAAGATGCAAAGTGGTTCCAAGAAAATTCCTGAAAAAGAAGATGATGATGAAGATCAACAGCAAAGTGAAGAGAAAGACGCTTCAACCGGAGTGAGTAAATCGAGTAAGAAAATCGGAAAAGTCGATAAAACTAAAAAGAAATACAAACAATCTCGCTAAAAAAATGTATTCAAGAATTTCGGAAATGCCTTGATGAATTCCATCCAAAACAATTTTGTTATCCGCGACCTCCTCGAGAAGGGTCTCAACCATGAAAGCAGCCTTATTGATGCATTCCATTCAGAATTCCTGAAGAATTCTTTGAATAATCTTAAAAACAAGGAGGATTTCCTACAAGGATGGAGAGCATCTGAGACTGCAGATTCTCCTAATATGTTTCTTTTCAAGACACTTTTCAAGTAAATTTCACTTAAATTCTTCACAGAATACGCAGAGAAATACGTTGAAGAATCTGATAAACTAAAAAACAAGGATATTCACATAAAAGCTATTCCTATCTTCATTAAAGGACTTGAGAATGTCAATGAACTCTATAAATTCAAGCTATCTTGAAATTTCTCACATAGAATCATAATACTCCAAACTCATTCAGGTTACTACTAAGCAAGCAGCTTGAAAAATCTAAAAAATTAACAAAAAATGTAATCATCCAAGAATATCAGCCAGCCGCTTATCTTTCTTTTATAAGACACTAATAATGTTTTACATTAAGCCTCTTTATCTTCTTCTTCTTTTTTCCCTCCTGTTCTATTTCTATCAATATTTATTTAAAAATCTATTTACTTCCCATCCTTATCTATTAATCCTATGTGCTTTTAATTTGTTAAAAGTTCTGCCTTTAAAAGTGCGCTTCTCAGTTTTATAATTAAAAACTAAATTTACAAAAACCACCCAGCTATTTATCCTTGATTTAGCCACTAGAATTTACTTCGGATTAACATACACAGAAGATTTTATTTTTAGAATCTTATGCGCTAAGCCAAAAGAATGACTAGATTCGGTTTTACTTTTGGATTATTTTTTATTTAGGCAATGATACAATGTCAAATTAGGGAATAATGTTGAAATTGATACACCAGTAGATTGTCCTGCAAAAATAGCACTGTGTTGAGGGTGAACTTTGATGCTTAAATAGATTCTTCTTATGGAAAGATTCATTTTTAGTCAATATGGAAAAAATAGTTTTGAAAGAAAAGAAAAATTGGGTTGAGTGCATCTCTTAATTAATCTTATGTGAAGCTAGAGATAAATTAGTGAGTCATAGTTAATATTTGGTGTAATTTTTTAGAGAAAGGACTGGGAAGATTAAAATTTATTTGTTTGAAATGCCTAATAATTACAAATACAATTTTGTTTTTAATTCAATTCTTTTAAAACTGAGAATCATTGTCTTTTCACAAAACACAAATTGATGCTAATATAATTGAATAATACCACTAGCTTTCATAGAAAGATAAATTTAGTTAAACAGAAGAACTTGCTATTTGAAGAAATTACAAGCACAATAATTTGATTAGTGAGAGAGAGAGAAACTTTGAAATAGTGATTTCAATTCAATGACAACATTTGAGAATATTTGTTAATAGTAATAATAGAACCGTAAGATATCGAGCAGCTCTTGAGATTGAGATAAACTTGCTTTTGTGGAATGTGCAGAAGTTTAAACGGAAGTTATTGCTAAAAAAGTAAAAATGGTAAAGACAAAAAACAAAAAGAAACTTTATGAATTTCCTAGAATTGTTTTGTTCATTTCACTTGATTTTTCAAGTATACAGCTTTTACAATTTGTAAACCAAAAATAAGAAGAAAACAAATATGTGCTAACTTCTTTAACTTTTTCCAATTTAGGACAGTATTCAGTACTCACATTTGTTGTTATTATTGTAGGTGTCATTTTAATTCTGTTATTACTTCTAATGCTATTGACAAACTGCAAACTAATGAAATTATTGTCTAACGAAAAAGATTATGAAAATATCATAAATCCGTAGGTACTTGAGGATAGGTCCTTAAAATTTAAACATGTCATGCATTTTAGCTTTACGAATAAAGAGCAAAATTAACCTAAGAAATACTACAGCCATTTAAGGATGACTATCCAATCTGATCACTGTGAGGAATCGACTTAGATGATTTGGGGGAAAATCCAAATAATAACTTTTTCAACAGACACAAAGTTTTAAGAAGCCAAAACTTAAAAAAATAAGGTATTAAATGTGCCCATTATGCATTTATTTGCCAAATACTATCTTGAGATAAAATAATCACCTTATGGCTTAAATTCCTTATGAGCTCGCAGCTTCTTTTCACATAAACTAGCAGAAACATAATCATTCTAAGACCATAACTTAATGAATTTTTAAAAAAGTTTGAAAACTAACTTTTGCAGTATTTTTCTTTACTGCTGTGAGCCATTTTAGAAGACAAACACACATGCACAGACACACACATTGCTAGCTCTTAAAAATATGAAAATCTTATGATTTCACTTAATAAACAAAGCCAATCAGAAGAATTGTTCATTATTCTTTGACCTTTTTATATGGCTGTGATTCATTTGGTTCTGTTTTCGTTGAAGGTCTCTTGTTGTTGTTACCACCCTTAGAATCATTTTGTACGACTATCGCTTCAGATGCTGTATCTTATTTAACAATCAATGGTTCAACTCCATCATCTTCACTTTCTAGATCAATAACAATAGCTTATTCTATTGGTTTCTTATCAACTTTAACTCCATAATTTAGCAATGAATTTTGTTTCATCTATGGTGCTTATTTAGATGTAGCTGTAGTTATCGTTGCTCCTGTTGAATTGGTAGTATTTGCGCTGTTTTATTTACTTCTTGACCCAGTTGTTGGTTTCTTTGGCTATTATGGTATCTATTACTACTATTCTTCTTATGGCTATTACTGCTATTGAGATAACGAATCATTGCTTGCACTGGTTTTCAAAGCAGGGATTGAATTTGCTGATTCAGTAGCAGTACCACCGGCAGCAGCTGCTGCTGAAACAGCATTTTAAGCGTCTTTCTTCGCTGAAGATATTCTATTCTCTCTTTCTTCTTTGAGTTTGAGTTTTTTGACTTCAATTTGCTAGATGAAATCGATTTCTTTCTCAAGAACTTTTAGCAAACTCTGCAATCTCTTATTTAGTTCATATTCACTTCGACTCCTAAAGAAACGAATTAGAATGTACAATACATTACAAAGCAAATAAATACTTACTTGAAGAAATGATCGAATCTAAATAATGGATGTGTCTTAATCTGCTTGATGATTATCGGCCAATTTGCATATCCATTCAGGAAGCTTGAGATAACTAAGAACTTATCATTCTCAGTTGAGAAGAATCGTGATTTTGATTTATTGTAAATCGATGGGTTAAACTCAAACTCCTCACTAGGCTCAGTGTACATGCTGCATCTCTCTTTAAGCTAAATGTCAAAAATACCAAGCAGAAATCATGAATCAATCTTCGCATTGAGATACATCAAATAATTGAAATTAAATTCAAAAATATTTGTGATTTTTGTTACTAATTCTGCCATGGTTTATCTTTATTTGAGAACCTACTCACCTCTCTCGACATTCTTTATCACTCTTTCCTTTTCAGAAAGCATATCAATCCGTTCCCAGAATACCTTGCTGTATGCTTCAACTTCTTCCTCTGTTTTTGTCTTCATGTGCTGTTTCCAAGAATTACAAAAAATGTATTAGATTATTTGATTAGGATTCTTAACTTGAACTGGATGAAAGCACTTGAACATGACAAAGATACAAAACCTAGCATAATTACCTCTGAAATCTCCTTGTAAGCAGTTTTCCCAAACCTTTCACTGCCTTACAAAAACGAATTGTAGTCCTATTTTAACCAAGTTGGGAATCCAGATGCCCAATATTAATCTTTCAAAGCATTATCAGCTTTAGTTAAGCCATTCTCTTCTAATCTATGCTTGTCATCGTCTTTCTCAAACTTCTTAGCCCTAGTACTGAGACACTTATAGTCTTCTTCTTTCTGTAGAAGCTCTTGAAGTTTTTCTCTTTCTAAGAATAATTAATGTTCAGGAAGTTTGATAATTTTAGCAGCCTTCGCAATCGGTGCAGTCGCCATTAAATGGGAGAACTATGCGTTAATGTTATAATTCATGGTCTTTTTCTCACGACGAGAGCGTAGTTCTGTGGCTAATTCTCTAGCGAATTGTTCATCTAATGCTTCCTGAAATTAAATATTATCAAAAAATGCAAAAAATGTTAAAAACAACACAATCTGCGTGAAGAAAAATTCTAAAAAAACCATTTTGAGTTTTACTTTATCTTCCTTAGCTTTCTGCTCATTTGTTCCAGTGTTTTTCGAGAGGAAATCATAGATATTAATTGAGCTTAAGGACAGTTCTCCAAGTTTATTTTCGGAAACTTTAAATTTATCTTCGATGCTTTTATTGTAGTCTTTCGTTTTCTACTCACCCCTTTACAGCAAACTGTCAATATCTTCCTCTGAATACGTTCCTCCTTTGCATTTGAAAATCGCAGAAGCTCCAAATTAAATCATATCTTTAACTTCTTCCCTTGAGAAAACTCTTGACTTTTATGCTAATCTCCCTTGTTAAATAATCAACTAATCCCATTTGAGCTTCACCGTTTATCTCTCAATGATCTTCTCTTCCACTGTGTTCTCACTGATCATACGATAGACATTGACGATACTCTTTTATCCTATTCTGTGTGCTCTGTCCATGGCTTGAAGATCCATTTAAGGGTTCCAATCACTGTCATAGAGAATAACTGTGTCTGCAGTGGCTAGATTTATACCTAACCCACCAGCACGAGTACTCAATAAGAAAATGTATTTATCAGACCCTTCTTTAACAAAGTCACTGATTTAGGAATCACGATCGTTCATGTCGGTGTTTCCATCGATACGGCAGTATTTAAACTAACGGAAATTGCAGTAGTCTTCTAAAATGTCTAAAAGAGAAAAAAGCCCATAAAGTTATAAATGAGAAAACAAGAGAGAAAGAGGTATTTATTTAGTTTGTATATTGTACCTAGAACCATGGTCATCTATGAGAAGATTAACACTTAATGTGTGCCACCTTTCAATTTCTGCAACAGCTTATCCAAGACCCTTTTTGATTCAAAATAGAAAAAAAAATTCAGTTACTTTTCTCTCTAAAATAATCATTTTTATGCAAATTCTTACATCATTTTCCCACAATTCTAAATAATGTGTTCTCCAAGAGGAGGAAGACCTTCTTATTCCACTCCTTCAAAAAGATAAGGATGATTGCAGACTTTCCTTAGTTACATCAGAATATTCAAATAGAACTTCTTATCATCTGCAGAATCGCTGATGTTTTTCTTCGGCGAAAGCAGGTTTTTGTAGATATTGAGCTGCATCTCAGTTAACCCAACATACAAGTGAATTTCCTTCTTCGGAGGAAGTGTCTTCATAACTTCAGCTTTAGTTCTACGCATCATAAAAGGTTTGAGAATCTTGTGCAATTATCCAATCATCTCTAGACTTCTGGAATCGTCATTCTCTTCGCTGTTCTTGCCACTTACTTTGGAAAATTAAAACAATTGTAAATATCAAGTAGAATGCAATGAATCCAACCAAAATAAACAACAAATATTAGTCAATTAGATTATTTTTTTTACTATTGTTAGCACTGAACCAAGAATCGAAAATATCAGAAGCAGTGAATATATCAGGAAGAAGGAAATTAAGTAAACTCCATAATTCATGAAGATTATTCTGTAAAGGAGTACCAGTCAAAAGGATCTTATAGTTTGTCTTGAACACTATCAAAAAATACCAAGAAAAAGAGTGATTTTTAATCAATTGATATATCTCCCCCCTTAGTTTGAAAAAACCTAAAACTTCCCTAAAACTTACTTCTAAGAATAAGAGACAGCTGACTTTCTTCATTTTTAATCTTATGCGCTTCATCGATGATAATATACTAAAAGCTGATTTTTTTCAGATACTTTGCACAGAGTTTAGCACCTTCAAAAGAAGTCAAACAAACATCGAAATTTGCATTTTTAATGTAACTCTCTAAGATTCCTTCACGCTCATCCTTTGTAGCGATAAGCTTAATGGTTCTGCAGCAAGGCAGCCATTTCTAGAATTCGTTGAACCAATTACCCAAAGTGCTCTTAGGGGCAATGATCAAATGTGGACCTAGTTTTAATAAAATAATTAATTTGTAGTTTCCTTTTTAAAACCATTTTACCATTGATTTTTTTGAATTCCTTAAGGAATCCAATTAATGAGATGGATTAGATAGTCTTTCCCAATCCCATGTCATCAGCAAGAATGCCATTCAGTCCAGATTCATAGAGACTGATCATCCAATTTAAACCAATCATCTAGTAATCTTTTAGAGTGCCTACTTGCAAAATAGATGGCTGCACACTCAGAATCGTAGGTTAGTTATCATCAGCTTCATTTTCATCTTCTTCCTCTCGCAATAGCAACTCTTCTTCTTCCTTTTCTTCTTAGTATTGCCCTCTTTTCTGCTTTGAAGAATTTGTCTTCACCTCCCTTCGCAATTATCACATTCAAAGCAGCATTTGATAAATTGTAGACGATTAGAAGATATCTATGTCAATAAATCCATTCTGTGATTCATTTGTTTGTTACTTTTTCTTGAGATGTCTTGACACTAAGAACGACGCATATTGTTCTGCTTTTTATAGCAATAGTTTCATCCTTCTTTCAACATCACTGATCTCTTAAGTTTCAGGAATCTTTCCATCTTCTTTTTCGATCTCCTCGAGGACAACCTTCTGCTGATGTTTACGCTCTTGAATCTTCTCGACTTCGATTTAGTCATCTTCAGTAGCTGCAATCTACTCAAATCCCTAGGATTTCTCGTTTGTCTCTTCAGTCTCACCGTGCATCATCCCCGCCAATTTAGCTATTTTATCTATTTATTTCTCTCCCTCTTAATTTATGTTTTGCCTCTTCTTTTTTTAAATCCGCCAATTCTTAAACGAAAAGGGCGGTTCTACCAAAAGAATATAAGAATAATGCCAAGAAGATAGATCAAAGTTCCAATTATTCTATTGGTTTCTACGGGAAGTAGTAAACATTATAAAAAGTCACAGCGACAAAGAAAACAATACAATCCAAAGAATCGTTAAAAAAGATTTTATAAAATACATGAGAAAATTCCCATTTATTTTAAAACTCTCAGAAAAAACTCGATTCTTTTCCAATCCATAATTATCTTTTTTGGAAAGGGCATATCATTCTGTCTCTCTTTGCTTATCAATAAAAACCATTTTGATTTATTGATTTGCTAATGAATATCTAATTATACAAAATAATAAATAAATTTTTTCTTCATAAGTTTCTATTTTACTTGATATTCCTCTACAATTCTATCCCATAATATATATTTTTTCCTTAAAGCCATTATTATCCCAAATTGAAATCAATTGCATATCAATAAGAGGTATTCTTTGAGTATTAGGGTCTATTTTTTTTGTACTGTTACAAAATAAACTTT
>Ga0302284_1000679_pt1 | contig 15611 bp, 11 predicted proteins | sample III_Fen_E2_1_FD_198760 | JGI IMG/M metagenome (GOLD analysis project Ga0302284, IMG submission 198760) | Peat permafrost microbial communities from Stordalen Mire near Abisko, Sweden - III_Fen_E2_1 | ecosystem: Environmental > Terrestrial > Soil > Wetlands > Permafrost | place: Sweden: Abisko...
TGTTCTACTGGAACATCTTTGTAAAGTGGATCCTTTGCAGGTAAATCTGGGTTGTCTTAGGTCATAGGGGGAGGTCTGACATCATAGGATCTTCTCCAGATTTTCACTTGTGCTTCACCTAAAGAGAGAGAGAGAGAGAATATTGATTAGTTGCTTTAGAATGAAACCTTTAAAAGTATCTAAAATCAATATGATTTATTTAAAAATAATCTAGAATAGTTGTGTGATAAGAGAGTTTGATTCTCAGCGGTTTATTGAAAACTTTCCTCCCACAGAAAAAAATATAAAAACAAATCGATTATTTTTTTTTCACCATGAATTTTAGCAGTTTCAGCCTTATTCAGGCCTTACAACGCACCGTAGTGTCTCTCATTTAATCTCCATGACTTGATAACTGGCATATCATTGAGTTAAAGCTCATCGGTGATGTGCTTTAATGTCTGATGAGCACGGAGGAGAACACTTGTTATTGCAAGATCAAAAGTATAGTTTTTAGCTTTTAGAATCTTTCCAGCTTCCATTGCCTCTTAATGACCATGCTCACAGAGCGAAACATCATGCCAACCAGTGAAGATGTTTTTCTAGTTCCATTCACTTTCGCCATGACGGACAAAGACAATTGTGTATTTTGTTTGGTTTGCACTCATTGTTTAGGATTATTGTACAATATAATTATAATGACTTAATTAATTATTTCAATTCTTTACGCAATCCTCTGATCTATAAAAAAGGCTAAAATGATGACAACAGATCAAAAAATAAATATTCCAGTAGCTTCTTTTTTTATAATTACAAACAATATATATTTATTTAATGGAATTGCTTTTTTAGTTCATTATTTTGGTTTGGTATGGAGAAACTTTTCGAATCGCTGCTCTGCTGTTAATGGCTATGATTTTACTTTACTTCTGCGTTATTTCTCTAGTCTGTAAGCAAATGTTTATAATACTTCAGGTTTGGTAAATCCCCATTCATTCATTATTTTTTGTTTTTCTTCCTCTGTGACTTTAGTTGGTTTGATAGGTGCCAACTATTTTGGAAGAGGAATGGGAACTTTCTTGGTGTTTGCATAGAACATTTGAGAAGTTTAACTAGGAGGGAGAATTGATCCTAATCCTTTTGTCTTATTATTTTCACTCCTTATTGATAATCCAGAAGAACTTAGGTTATCGTCTTTACTAGACACAGAACGAGAATCTGAGTGAGAAAACAGCTCAGCCTTTGAATGAATTTGAGCTTTCATTGTGTTTAAAAGAGTATTTTAGTCTGGCATCGATGAAGAGCCAATTGGATGCTTTTGTATTCCTTTTTTCTAAGAAATCCCAGGAGAAGGTGGTTTAATTGATTAGAGATTCGAAGATGCTGCTGATGATATAAAATTATTGTTTTAAAGTTTGAACCCAGAAGAAATAGAGGGATTCTTGGAATTGGATTGCTAAATTGGCGGAAGAAGCGTGTTTTTCTGAGACTAAAGTGGATGTATTACTGTATTTGTAGGAGGATTAATGAATGACATGACATCGAAGTTATCTGGAATTTTAAGTCCCCCATCGAATTCTTTTTCCGCTTAATTCAGCCAATCATCATCCATGGAAGGCAATTCCTCATCGTCGACATATTTGATCCCTGCAAAAAGTGCTTATTTTTTCTTCCTAAGCCTGTATCCTCTGAAGATTTTCTAGATCTTAATCGCAGCTTTGTGCTTCTTTCTTTAATCGAAGATTGAGCCAAAGTTGATGATCTTTCTAACTTTGTATCCTCTAAAATGCTTTTGGATATAGACTGCATCTTTTCTTCTCGCTGCATAAAATCTAGCTCGCAAATGAGTCTTATAGATTGCTCTAAATGCTAAGGATGCTATTTTCCAAAGGGATTTTCGATGCTTATCCTCAAAGAAATCTTTAGCGAAAAATACCGAATTTGTAAGCTCTTTAATGTTCCTTTTAAAGCTATTATCAGTTTTATTTAAGTTAGATGATGATGCAGCTCTAGGATTACTCTTAGCTGTACCACCTTTTTCATCTAAAGAATCTTCTCCAAGAATAGTTTTAAACATTGAAAAAAGATGCCGACAAGTAAAGGCCGAATCAAGCTTGTAAAAATCTAAATTCTAAGCAAAGAGATTCTATGCCCTACTTTTCTTTTAGAGAAGAAGAAATGCATGCTAGCGAGTGATGAGAGCGAACTCTCCGAGAAAGGATTAGAGAGCAGCATGCTCATGTGAAGACGTTCTAGCTTTAAGAAGAGAAGAAAATCTGACTTGAAGATATTTTTTTCTTCCAATATCTACTTCCTAATGATTTATTTCTACCAAGCGAGGGAGGTTACGGATAAAGAGATAATCATACAAATCATGAAGATCTTCAGAGACACTTCTCTTCACAAATTCATTATCTGAAAACGAAATATACTTTAGATTTGGTGATGCTCTTGCGATGTTGAAAACACTTTCAAAGTTTGAAATATTATTAAACGAAGCAACTAACGATGATAAATTCGGTAGCATAGGTACACAAGATATTTTATCAATCGCATTATGACTGATATTCAAGTATTCCAAGCAGGGGAGATACTGCAAGTTATTGATATCCTACAGCTTATTTCCATTGAGATAGAGTTCAACGAGAAACACAAAACTAAAATTTTAAGGAAGATTCTAGATTTGATTGTAATATGCTACAAGTTTTTTAAGAAGCAAATTCGCTTAGAGTCCATCTAGCGAGACGAGAGCGTTTCTTCCTACGTCTAATTCTTCAAGGAAGAGATTAAAGGAGAGAGCATTCTGCCCTATTGATTTAATCTAATTCCTATAAAGGTATAATTTTCTAAGTTGCCGATTGTTTGAAAGATTTTAAATATCTGTAATTGCATTGTTATTGAGGTTCAGTATTTCTAAATGCAGGCAATTGCTCAGATCAGCAATCGTTGTAATCCTGTTCATTTCTAGATTTAAAAATCTCAACTCCTTTAGGCTATTCACTGCAGAGTAGTCACTTATTCTATTTTGAGCTAGATTCAATTCCATGATTTTACTACTTCCAACATCTCTTAATTAATCTAATTTTTCAATTCTGTTCACGGACAGACTCACAATCTCCAACCGAGGTAGTCTCTTAAGCCCTTCTATATCGCATATATTTTCTAATTTCAATTCTAATCTCCTTTTCTTATCAAAGTTAGAAAATACATCTTGAGATAAATATTAAGCTAGAGATTTATTCTATGAGCCATTATTATTATTATTTCTACTCTCATTGTCATTTTGAAACCCTTAGAATCCAGAACTCGCTCTTAATTCATCGTCATCTTATAATATGTTCTCCTACTCGGAATCGAAGAAATAAGTAATCAGTCTCGGCTGATGTTGAGAGAATATTTTCTACAATTATTCTGGTGCACCTTTCTTTGCATATGAAGAAAGTAAATTCATATGAGCAGCTCTCATCTTCTCATACAATATATCAGCTGCAGAATCATATGTTTAGGAAGTTTTCAGTTCTTTCTACACTGTTTTAACTTGGAGAGAACAAACCTTAATGGATTATTCTACTACAGGTTACCCTTCGATCTTTTTAAAAACACTGTCTTTCTATTTTGAAGCTGTTTTTTTACCTCTTAGAATATTTCCTAAATTTTTCCTGTTACTAGGTTTGGATAAATCTTCTAAGCAAACTTACATACAATCTCTTGTGAGAACATTGCCTTCATCATTCAAACTGAGTGGTTAGAATAACGGGATTGCTAGTTTTGATATGCAGAAAGTATCATAAGATATGTCGTTGAACGTAGGAGTCGGTTGTTCTGATTAGAAAGGAAGCTCTGGGAGTCTGTAATCTTTCAGAGTAAAACAGTAACGTTGGATATATTCTTCTTGCTCTAGCGAAAGAAGGTCTTCATTTTCCATATCAAACATTTCCCTTTCTGCACTCATTTTTTCGTATTTCTATTCTAGCTTCATTTCTAATCGCTATTTAGCAACAATCGATCGATTCACTGAGCTTGGCAACGGTATCTATCCACTCATGATTAAATCATAATTACTTTGACTTAGTCGAAGGTTACCGGAAGAACTTTTGAGAATACTTTTCCCCATTGACAGTCTATTATATCCATCTCCTTGTGCAACTCCTCCTAAGAGCTTTCTCTTCTTAGCCTTAGGAGTACCAATTACAATAGATCCATTTTATTCAAGTTAATCGCCTATGATTGATCCTTTTTCTCTTATTTCATTTTAATTATCTTGTTTGCCTTCTTTATTAGTTAAAATATTGTTCGAAGACTAATTTGTTTTGAGATTGTTATGATAATTGTTTTCAAGTTAATTTGAATTAATAACCATAGAATGATTAGCCATTCCATGGAGAAACTCTTAGTTTGTTGATGCATCTAGTTCATCTTTCATCTCTTCATTCATCTCCTCTGAGAGAATACTGTTCTCTTCCGAAAGTAGTCCTTGTTGTTCCATGAATTCCCGTTTCACTTTATCCTCAGCAAATACAATATTCTTTGCAAATTCGCTAGCTTCTCGTTTGGCTTTTTCCTTGATTTCTTTGTATTGTGATTCAGTTATTTCATCAGGATAATATTTCTCCTTTTCTCCGAAAACATCTTCAATTTCTACAAAGCTCTCTTCTTCTTCATCGTTGTCATCCTTGCTGTCTCCATCAGAAGCAAACTTATCATTCTCACTACTAGGTTTCTCATTATTTTCGTGCTTATCTTTCTTGACCTTGACTCTGATCATTTTCTTAGCATTTTCTAAATCTCTATCGATTTCATCGAATATTTCCTATCCTCCTTTGTTGTTTTTAAGAAAATCTGTAAAGTTTCTGTTTGCTCTGTCAAACTCTTCTTAGTCATGCTTCATTTATTCATTTTGCTTCTGAATGTATTGATCAAAGTAAATCGATCCGCTGTCGATATTAGCAATCGATTCATTATCTTCAAACAAACAGTTTTCTAGATCTTTTGCGATTTTCCTAGAAAGTGCAGAATCATCTAAATCACCAGCTGAATCCATTTCAAAGATACTCATAGGATATCTGTCAGGTTCAGTAGGCTTCTATGGCTTATCTGATACTAACAATCTTTCTCACTTTTTTCAGATTTAATTCAATTATTCAGTTTTGTGATTTAAAATCATAGAAAATTATTTATTCTTCTCCAAAGAAAAAATAACTATTTTTGTGTTTGTTATCTTTGCATTTCTGATACAGAAAAACCAAAAGAGAAACAGACCTTTTAATATATTTGTTATTTGTCTCAAATCTGTATTCAGTAGTTCACACTTCCACTGAATTAACATCATCAATTAAGCAGCTTAATTTTTTAGGATATTGTAAACTGCTGTTGATCATGGCTGAAGGTGGGTATTACAACATGAAATACTACTCAGGGGATCGAGCAAACAAGATAGAAGAGGAGGTAAGAGGTTCTCTCTTTCGTCTTCCTAATGAAGAAGAGATCGAAAATGAAATGAAGGAAGTTGAAAATATGAAGAAATTGGATGCAGAATATCAACAGAAAAAGCAAGAGTTTGAACGGTAAAAAGCGAAGATTAATGTGTCTAAGCTTGAGAAAATAGACGGAGAGTAAAAGAGACTGGCACAGCGTCTTGAAGAACTAGTTAACTTACCCAAAGAAAATGATCAAGAAGAGATCTATAAATTGATTGCGCTAAAAAGAAAAATTGCGGAATCATAAGAACAAGAAAAAAAGGTAAAAAGGAATATTTAAATGTTAAAACATTCATCGATGCGCATTTTATTTCTGGTGAGAGTCATTTTGGATATTTGTTGAACTTGGCAATAGATCCTAGGAGATTAGTTTCTCATCAGCAGAGAGAAAGAAATTGAAGAGAAAGTGCGCAAGAAAATAGAGCTGGAGAGAATATTGGAGGACAAGAAATAACTTAATAATCGATTTAGCAAGCTCAAAATGGAAATGGACATGATCAAAGCGGAGGAAGATGATAGAGTTACAGATACTAAGAAATATCTTGATAAAGCACTTTAAAGAAATCTATCCAATCCTCTTCATAATGATGCTATTTAGAAAGGATTAGAAAGGTAAGAGTTATGAAAGAAGAGTTAGTTATTTAAAGTTATAACCTGTTTATTGTTTAGAGCTGGGATTTAAGGTAAATCTGATGCATATGTGTCTGAAGAAGATAAAGTACTTCTCAGCAAGGCCTTAGTTGATGGAGAAGTCTAAGATTAAAAGGAAAAAGAACTTGTCTTGAAAGAAATATAAGCGAGGAGAGAACAAGAAAAAAGAAAGGTTTAGCTTGAGATACAAGAAAAGTAGAGAAGTTTGAATGACTAGAGGTATATTTGACTGATTTTGTTATTATGAATCATTTATTTTTCATTTCAAGACTATTATTAATGGATGCAATCAAGATATATGATTGATAAACTTTAATTGTTTATGCTTTTAGATTTGACTTAATGGAAGAGGGTGAAAAGCTATTGAAGAAGAAGGTGTAGCATTATGAACTGCAAAAAAAGGGAGTTGAGTTTCTTGCAAGTGTTGAGCAAGGTCTTGCTCCTCCTATGGAATTCATTCTGATGAACATGAAAGATGTCGATGAAGATTAGTATCGATCAGAGAATACCATCGAGGATATAGTAGCTCGAGCTAAGAAATTCAGCAGAATAGGGCCAAGCAGAATTGACTTTATGAAAGGGGAACTTAAAGATTTTTATGGATACGACCCATATGATAAACCATACACTGGAGATCTAAAACCAATGATACAGCGAATGAATCCTGAAAATGTATATATTTCGAGGATGATCATAGATTGGTTGATTGAACTAACGATTCGCAAACATTTTGAAAATGAAAATGAACTTGCAGCCACACGAGAGAAATAACATTATTTATAAGAAAAAGCTAAGAGACTTCAAAAGAAAGTAGAGTAAGAATATTATAAGCTTGAAATGATGTTGATAATCATGTTACTTATATTGTTATTCAGTTCGATGACTAACGCGTAATGCTACGTGGAGATGAGAGACAAGATATTAAATAATGTTATTGATAAATTGATAAAAGAAGCAGCATTTGAGATCGCAACTGTGAATCAGATGGCAAAGACAATTTCGTTGAATTTAATTGTCCGTGCTATCAAAGGAGGAAGGAACTCGACGAATTCCGAAGTTCAACTCAGCAAGATATTCTATTCACTGAGAAATTCCGATATGACGAAGAAAGACGATGCAAATTTCAGATTTAATTACAAGGATATGGCGAAGTTGGAAGATCCAAAGAAGAAAAAAGATTAAAAAAAGAAAAAGGATGATCAAATTGAAGAGGACAAAGAAGAGGATGTAGATGATTAGACTGTGTTGTAGATGTATCCAGAGACTGAGTGTGTAGAAATGCTTGGGACGAAGGATATTCTGAAACTTGAAATTGATTATTGGAATAAAATTGCACTGAATGAAACACCATTTCTCTAGCATAATCCTAAAAAGAAGTTTGGAGTGACTGCAATGGCTCTATCATTCAACAAAGAGCTAATAGCAATTGGATTTGCTAATGGATCAGTTTAGATCTACTCGACAATTCAATTCCCTGCACTTTAAATTGCCTAGGTATGCAAAAAATATCCAGAACTAAAGTAAAATTGAAGTCTGTTTTATTGCTGTCAAATTGAATTTAGATCGAAGAAGTCATGCCTAAGAGGATCATACACATGGAGTTTGCTTTTGATAATATGAGTTAGCTGATAGTAATCGATGAAGAAGGAAATTTCGCACTTAATTTCAATGGATAAAATCTCAAATCCAAGGAAAGCAAGGCTTCATTGGCAGATTAGGTCTTAGTTATGAAGAAATATTACGGCTTCAACTGGAGAATGCTCACAAGAAGTGGTAAAGTCAACACACAAGAAGCCAATAAAATTATCTATGCGACATTCCATCCAGGCATCACTTTCACAGTAGATAAAAGAGTTTTTTAGATTTCCAAAGATTTAAATTTATTTATTTTTCTAGGGCCTACAACCAAACGTGATGTTCGCAGCAGATTAGGGTTTAGTCATGAAGTTTAATTCCAACAAGGATCTTTACAAAGGGATTACATACAAGTTTCCAATCCACAATGTGATTAATTCTCCTATCATCACTAATCAAGAAACAGAATTCCCAAATGAGTTCAATAAGGTTCTAGAAATCACTGATAACCATAATGAAAATTCGACTAAGCATATTAATATCTTTAGAGAGTTCTTCGTTGAACATAAAACAAAAGTTTTACTGATTGTTTTTCTTAATAAACCTGAGACATTCATATCTTTCGACTCAAAAGTGAGAGAAATTATGCTTTTAAGGAATAATCTAACGATATATTTTAAAATTAGGGTTATATCTACTATTGGGTCTATGAAAAAGACTAATATCTTATTAAACTAGATGGATATTAGCCAAAAACTAAGTTTAAGGTAAAAAAAGATATTAATAGTGATATTATTTACTTATTTTATTGAATGTCTAGGTATCTTGTTAAGTAATGACATACACACCCAAAACGGGCCTCAATGAATATGGAGAGTCAAACAGCTTGAAAATTGATTTAAACGAAGGTGGGCTGAGTAAAGATGAAGGAGGTAAAAAGTATTTCAAGTAACTGATTTCAGAGAACAAAGATTACGAAAAGGATCTTGTGAATTTGAAATACAATCAAAGTGATAATCTCAAGCATATTGCTGAAATAATCATCACAAAAGAAGAATTCCCAACAGAATCGCAGTAAGAAGTTGCTTTTTATAAAGGCAGAGTCAACTACAGAGAAGAAAAATTCGAAAGTCTGTCTCAAGATGTACACATAAGTAATCTAAATTGATTCAGGAGGGGTAACAATTAGTTTATTTACAAATTGTATGTTTGCAAAAGGCTAGCTGATTGAAGGGTAAATTGTGAAATGTTAGGCTATCAGTGGAAATAAATATGTGATCATTCAGCAGATTCTACCCCATAAAGTAGATATGGATAGAGCGTATGTGTAATTTGTGAGATTCGACACCAGTCTCTTTCGTTTGAAGAAAGTCAAAATTAGATTAGAATCTCCGGATGTAGAGGACATTGATTTTACTGTTGTGGAAGATTTCGGACCATTTGGAACTCCTTATTTATTTATCCTCATGAGATAAGGACTCTATGTTGCTTCCCTTGCAACTGGTAGCATTTTGCTAGATTTTAAGAGACATTTAAACATCATTTAAGCTGAAACTAAGCTGTCAACGGAAGCAGCTGCACATAACATTAAGCATGTGCTTGATTTGTTCATTGTTATCACATCATATGACTCAAACGGGGCTTATGTATTCCTCATTAAGGATTCAAACGAAGACAATTCCAAAAAAGGAGTTTTACTCAATCAAGTAGAATATAAGAGACTTTTTGCAATCTGAATAAGACTCAATATTTTGATAGACAGGGCGTCTAAATCACTAAAACATAACCATATTCATAAGGATTACATACATATCTATTTCAACAAACTTGTTAATTAGGAGATTTTTCACTGCAACAATCTAAAATTAAAATAGATTGTAGGCAAGATAAACTTGATTTTAGAACTTTCTAGAATTGTCTTGTCTTACTTTGGCATAAATATCATGAATATTTACAGGGAATTTGAATTTACAACAATTAAACAAAAAAATGTATGTAGTGTTGTTTCAAAAGCCCTATTTTAGTTTTTAGTTGAAATAAATAAGCCTATTTGTTTAGAAAGAATTGTAATGATATCCAAGGAAATATTCTGAATGAAATTATTAAATCTCAAAAAAGCGATATCAACCAGATTTAAAATGACACAAACCTCTAGTTCTCAGAGGATAATTATCGGTGAATAAAGAATAAAAGAGAACCCTAATAAATACACTTTGTTTTGTGACAATAGATTGAATTTTTTAATCGGAAGTCTTTATCTCTCTCTCTGTCTCTGAAATAGTTGAATTAAAGAAAGGGGCGGCGCAATTTTAATCAAAAAATAAATCGGACTAGATGAAAAAGATTACTTTTTCTTTCTTTTGAATAAATATAAAGTTATTGAGAATACCACTATCCAACACACTGCCGGTGTCTGCTATAAATCTGCGAATTCAAGCCAATAATCAAAGATTAACAGAGATGAGAAAGCGCAATGCTTCAAGAAACAACAACACAGTACCTGGATTCCTCTCCAAGACATACAAGATTCTAGAGGTGCGTGATTGTTGTCTATGTATATGTTTGCTGACTTGAAATAAATTGTAGAATCCAGAATATGGAGAGATTATCAGCTGGAATGAAGACGGGAAAGCGTTCAAAGTCAAGAAACCAAATGAGTTTGCTGAAAAAGTTCTTCCAAAATACTTTAAGACAAATAATTTTGCTTCATTCGTTAGACAGGTAGAGCTTATTCGTCTGTTTATTAGCAGAGTCATCTGATAAAAACAAATATCTTTTTTTGTTGATAGTTAAACATGTATGATTTTCATAAATTGAGACACGACAGTGAAGAAAATGAATGGAGACATAGACTTTTTCGTCGTGGATATCCGTAAGTTTTATTGTTAAAAACATAACAAAATTGATGTCTCAATTTGCTAAACAATAGAAATCTGCTATGTGAGATCAAAAGGAAAATCAATGAAGCATAAGTCTAAGATACTGCTGTTTCTCAAAAGGAATAAAAGAAAATTACAAGTGACACATAATACCTACTCAAAGAGGTATGTAGAGTTTTGCTTATTCATTTTAACACAATCAATGAATACTCAAGATACCAGTAGTAGATGATTTAAAATAGCGAGTTTTATTGATTTAGATGGTATCACTGAAGCAAAAACAAGAAAGTCTTGAAAAAGCATGTGGAGTGCTTATTGCACAGAACACACAGATATTAGGGGAGAACAAAGTACTATGGGGAGAACTCAACAAGAAAAAGTACACTAGCTAAGATATTTATTTCTTTATTAACATCTGTCTATTATTTGTTTAGAGAAAAAGCTTAGAAGAAGATTGAGAAGCTCTTTACACTTTTTCTGACTTACATTGGTCCCAAATAGATCCCTGAGCTAGCTTTTATGAATGGAAAAAAACCGAATGGTAAATTTATATAACTTTTTACAAAACACCAAAATATTTTTGATAATAATTGGGTTTATTTTCATTAGAGATCCTCCAGTCTTAAGATTATCTAAAACAAGAGGATTTATCAGATAATGATGGAGATGATGATCCTCGTGTTATCGGTGGAAATCATTTAGGAGGTGCTACGAAGAGATGGGATCATAATGACATTGGAAATAGTCTCAGTGGATATCCTTTCATAAATAATAACAATAATATCAATAACAATCATTAAAGTAATCTAGCTAGCAGTTTCAATGGAGGATTGAATGCTTCGAATCTTCTAAGCAGTCAAAATGGAGGAAGTGGAGGATAGTAGTAGCTACTTCCAATAATAGAATCTGGCTAAAATGATTAGAACGTTGCTCAGAAGTTTTTAGATGGATTGATGCTAAATTTGAAAAATAAACAGGATGGGAAATCTGCAATGAAAGTGATTAATAATAACAATCAAAACGCTGCTTCTGGTACTTAGTTTAATAATTTTGTGGATAATTATCATAAATCAAATTAAGATATGCTTCAGAATCTGTAGCATTTTATGAGCAGCTAAGGAGGCACGCAAGATCTCAGCAGTGTTGATCTCAACAATCAAATTAACTAAGCAACAATGAACCCGTCTTAATCCACTGATCTTCTTCAAAAACGACCGATTAAAAAATATATTAACAATAGTATTATTAATCCGTTTAATACGAATAACTCCAGTGTCCTGGGAAAAGTCACTGCTGAAGGTTTTGAGAACGGACCTGATGGAATAACAGCGAATAAGAAATTAAAGAAAAATGATGATATTTTTAGTAGCTTGATGACTGGAAATAACAACAACAACACCAACAGTAATCTAGGATAATTTGGAGGTTAAGTTACTCATAATAACATAAACGCAGCAGTTGGGTTTAATTTAGATGACTACCTGACTAATTAGCAATTGAACTAGTCTAATGCCTTCTCTGGATTCGATCTAGCAGGTGTGAATAATAATAATCGAACATCACTTGGAATATCTAAGATGTTTTAAAATGATTTTTCAACTCTTGCTCTGCCACAATCAACGACTGTACAGCCAAGTAGTCCAACAATTAAAAAACCTAGAAGTCTCAATAATATATCCCTAGCTCCTGGAGTTGGTTTAGATTAATAATAAGGTATTGCCAATGTGAACAAAAGCATTTCACAATCGGGATTGAATGACAGTCTGCAAAGTTTCAATCCGAATGCAACTTAGCTGCAAGAAAGCAAAAATAAGTAGTAATAACCTAGCTCTTAGTGGGATGATTTCAATAAATTTCTAAGAGATTAGAAACTTGAAGAGTCTCATGATCAAGGTGAAAATCAAGGAAAGAACAAATCAAATGGATAGAATAATCATAAGAATAGTAATAATTATGAAAATAATAACGAAAATGATAACGGAAATGACGAATTTATTACAAAGGATAGTGTGCATAAGTTAAATGAGTCAATTCTATGAAAAATGCGTTGTAATTGTTTTTAATTAATTCTCTCATTTTTTTGGACTCAATTACATATCCTATTTCCTTTTTGAAGGCAGAATTGTATCCTTTAGAATGCTATTATTTTCTTGTTTATTTGTATTAACTGTTCTTGCTTAACTCGCAACTTAATTATGTAAACAAAACGATCAGAAAGTTCGTTCATTTGGCTGTAAGGATTTGTAGTCAATCGGAGAAGACTTTCACTTATAGAATTTGCATATTCATTCAAATTAAAACACTTCTTTTGATAAATAGTCTAGCTAATGTATGCTATTCTTAGATGCAAATACTCTTCTCCTATATTCTTGATTTCAATCATATTGTTTTATTCGTCCTTATTCGTATCAAGATAACGTAGTTTTCTTCTGTGATGAAACTCTAATCGTAATCTCTTTGAATATAATTATCATTAATTCAAACAATTCCTGACTAAGAAATACCCTGCTAGATATGCTATGTCCTTCTTTTTTCTTTTCTATTTTGTGCAAGACAATCGTTTTTCTTCTCAAATTTGAACATTTTGTCCTTTTATTGAGATATCAAGTAGTCTTTCTCTTCCAGCGAACATATTTTTTCTTCTTCTAATTTTGTAAATCAATTTTTTTAATTTTCTGAAAAATAATCGAGAGCACTCCAATCATCCTAAATTAATAAATTATTTCTATTTCACTCTAAAGCACCACTAAACCCTTCAAGAAGATGTACAAGCTAATATGCATTTGAAACTATTTTTCATCTTCATAGTTTAGCTAAAAGCATAAAAAAAGAATAACAAAAAAATGTCCTTTTCTTGGTATCTTATCCGACATGGAGCCATGAGAAGAGCCTAAGATAAGTTTCTCTCTTGATAACACAAGCATTAACAATATATGAAGATGTTGTTAATGACTCTGTTACCTTAATTATTCTTTGTATCTATTTGATCTTAAACTCTTTAATCTTTAGAATGCAGATTATTATGGGTGCTGAAACTTCCAAATGGACAATATCAATATTTAACATAATTAGTTATTTTATTGTTTAATGATGTTTGTTTTGATATTGTGAATACCTCCCCCTTTAGTTTCAAAATTAGAGAAAGCTAGGAATTAGGAAATGAAATGTCCTAAATCAACTTTATCTACTTTGAATCTTTTTCTTCAAATCAGCATGTCTTTTAAATCATTTTAGATACACTTTACAAGATAAATCAATTAATATGAAATAATTTCAGCCAAAAACAAGATTTTTAAAAAAATACTTTGAATAGTAAAATAAAATATTAGAGGCATGATCAAAAGAATCTGTCTAGTTAGTTGAAGAGCTGTTAGAAGTTGAAAATGTTAAAAAAATACTGATTGGTTAAAGTGAAATTACAAGAATGGCTTGAAAGCGGGAGGAAGATTACCACAAACATAAGAAATTCAAAAGAAGAAAGAGGATCTAACTTTCTAACTTTGTTAATCAATTTGGCTTACAAAAAGAAAAATAATCAGCTCATATCGAAGATAATAATAAATATAGATAATCAGGATTAGAGTAGGGTTTCCATTTCAAAGTTTTCAAGATAAAGCAGTGCGAACACAATCTCTTCGATGAGCAGCAATAAAGATGAGATTAAGCCAATCAACTTGAAGAATGAAAAAGATATCTCTGCTGAATTTGTTAAGATATCCTCCGTTTTAGAAAATCCAAGTAAGAAAAAATGAAAATCTCATTAGGAAATATTACAGAGCTTATCTTGAATTGCCTGCAAAAATGGATAATAATAATGAAATTATTTTAACTTAAACAGGCATGGATTGGAATAAGCGATTGGACGCGTTGAAGACACTGTAAGGAATGGTTGTGGGTTCTACTTCTCTCCATGAATCGTTTATGCCAAGCTTTCTCAAACTCTATCCGTTCATCAATTTCTAAGTAAGCAGACATATCCGAATTCAATAAATGAAAATGAGATCAGATGTTATTTAAATGGCATATTTTGAGGATTTTTTATTTTTCCTAAACATTTTTTTTTGGTATGTTTATGGGGATTAAACAGTTAAAGGATTTGAGATCAGCAGTGCAGAAGGAAGCTTGTAAGTTATTGTCACTAAGCGCTGAGACATTTTAGAGATCTTTTGAGGTAAATAATTATTGAAATATTTATGTTTTATGTTAATTTCTTTCTCTCGTAAAGTAAGCAGCAACTAAATACATCAGCAAAGACAGCCTTCTAAGCATCATTAACTCTGGGAATAAGACTCTGTGTGAGAATGCTCATTTATGTGTTCAAAGCATTATCGAGTTCTGTCCAAGCATTAATTATCTAACCCCGATTCTTGAGGAATCACAGTCTAAAAGTTAATAAGTTCGCTCAAGAGCTTCACAGTTTCTAGTTTAGATTATTTCTGCCATTAATTCATAATAACTTGAAAAGTTCCTCCCTTAACTCGATGCAATCATAGGAAAGAGCGTGCAAGATGCTAATCCAGAAGTCAGATTAAACTTTCGTACAGTCTTCTTGATTTATAGGAAAATATATCCATAAAAAGCGGAAAGGATATTTGCGAACTTCGATTCTTCCATCAAAAAGCTATTGCAAGAAGAAGAACGAAATGAGTAGACAAGCACTTCAAATTAAAGACTCCTTCAATAGAAATCATTAGAACTTACCATCGGAAATAGTTCTTTAGCTTCTAGTAGTGGTAATTAAAAGCTCTAACAAAGCCATTCTCTAGGTAGCGATGAAAGTCAGTTTCATTTCGCATCTAGCACAACAACTTCAGGGACTAATAATATTCCCAGAGATAGGGGATAGAATAAAACACCAACTCATCAATAGAAATAAAATTATATGGTATCATCGAGTAGCAGTTGCAGCAGCAATACAGTCAATGTAAGCTCATCGAATACAAATAATACCAATGGAAATACCATTAGCAATAAGAGTCGAAATGTATCTGCACATCTGTTAGTTGATACCAGCAGTAGTGTTGCTAAGAGTAATCTCAAATAAGCAACA
>Ga0302284_1000686_pt1 | contig 15485 bp, 11 predicted proteins | sample III_Fen_E2_1_FD_198760 | JGI IMG/M metagenome (GOLD analysis project Ga0302284, IMG submission 198760) | Peat permafrost microbial communities from Stordalen Mire near Abisko, Sweden - III_Fen_E2_1 | ecosystem: Environmental > Terrestrial > Soil > Wetlands > Permafrost | place: Sweden: Abisko...
AAAATGAAGTAGTTCTTCTGGGCGCTCACATTGATTCATGGAATGGTGGAACCGGAGCCGCTGATAACGGATCAGGATGCATCGTAATGCTTGAAGCTCTCCGTATCCTCAAAAACATTGACATTGCCCCCCGAAGGACGATAAGAATAGCCTTATGGGGTGGTGAGGAACAAGGTTTATTTGGATCCTCCGGTTATGTTGACAAGTATCTTGTCGATCCTGCAACCAAGGAACATAAGCCTGACTATGATAAATTTGCCGCATATTTTAATATGGATAACGGCTCGGGAAAATATCGTGGTATTTATTTGCAGGAAAACGAACTTGTAAGACCGATTTTTGAAGAGTGGTTAAAGCCTTTTGAGGATATGGGTTGTTCAACAATCACCATAAGAAATACGTCAGGTACCGATCATCTTTCATTTGACAGGGTCGGTCTTCCCGGATTTCAGTTTATACAGGATGAAATAGAATATGGACGTGGTTATCATACCGTAATGGATACATACGAGCGACTGGTTATGGCTGATCTGAAACAGAATGCAATAGTTACCGCATCATTTGTCTATAATGCAGCTATGCGAAATGCAAAATTGCCGGCTAAACCTGTAATGAAACCAAGGCCGAATTCTGATCAGGGACCAAGGATGTAAATTGGAATTGAAATAGATTGAAATAAATTGAAATAAATTGAAATAAATTGAAATAAATTGAAATAAATTGAAATATGTAGAGACGCCCAATTTGGGCGTCTCTTTCATGATAATAATATTGATAATTTGTACGTAGAGACGCCCAATCTGGGCGTCTCTTTCATGATAATAATATTGATAATTTGTTTGTAGAGACGCCCGAATTGGGCGTCTCTACTGATAATAACCCTATATTTTTTTTATTTCGACATCCTTCATCGACAGCTGAATACGTCTTCTTTCAATATCAACCGCTATAACCTTAACCATTACATGCTGGTGAAGCTTCACAACAGTTGTGGGATCGGAGATATATGTTCTGCTAATATTTGAAATATGAACGAGACCATCCTGTTTAATTCCGATGTCGACGAATGCTCCAAATTTTGTGATATTAGTTACTATGCCAGGAACGATCATTCCTTCGCTCAGATCTTCTATCGTATGAACATCCGCGAAACTAAACTCTTTGATCTTTGACCGTGGATCGCGCCCGGGTTTTGCCAGTTCGGCAATTATATCTTTAAGTGTCGGAAGTCCTGTGACGGGACTAACATAACGCTCAAGCACAATCTCTTTTCGCCTGGCATCGTTGGTTATCAATTCCTTAACTTCACATCCAAGGTCCTTCGACATTTTTTCCACAACATGATAACTTTCGGGGTGAACTGCACTTGAATCTAGTGGATTCTCTGCATTCCGGATCCTTAAAAAACCTGCTGATTGTTCAAATGCCTTATCTCCCATTCTCTTAACCTTAAGCAGCTCCCAGCGGGCTCTGAAAGGTCCGTTCTCGGTCCTGTAATCAACGATATTCTGAGCAAGCTGTGGTCCAAGTCCCGAAACATATGTAAGCAGGTGTTTACTTGCAGTATTAACCTCCACACCTACAGCATTGACACAACTCATTACTACATCGTCGAGCGATTTCTGAAGTTTTTGCTGATCCACATCGTGCTGATACTGACCAACTCCTATTGATTTTGGATCGATCTTTACCAATTCAGCCAATGGATCCATCAGCCTTCTTCCGATTGAAATTGCCCCACGTACGGTTACATCATAATCAGGAAATTCATCACGGGCTGTCTTTGAAGCGGAATAAATTGATGCACCCGCTTCACTGACGATAAAAACCTGGATGTCGTTTTCGAACTTTATCCATTTCATAAAATCTTCCGTCTCCCTGCTGGCAGTACCATTTCCAATTGCAATAGCTTCAATCTTATATGCATTTACAAGTGATAATATTTTCTTTATCGACATTGCAGTCTCATTCTGCGGAGGATGCGGATAGATTGTCTCATTATGAATAAAATTTCCCTGCCTGTCGAGACAAACAATCTTGCAACCGGTTCTGAAACCCGGATCTATTGCCAGAACGTTTTTCTCTCCCAGCGGTGATCCGAGAAGCAATTGACGGAGATTCTCTGCGAAAACCATTATCGCATCAATATCTGCTTTTTCCTTGGAGATATTCCTGTATTCCGTTTCCATGGAAGCTGAAAGAAGTCTTTTCCAGCTATCCTTTACAGCATCAGTAACAATATCGGATGAAGCATTTCTTCCGTTTATAAAAATAGAATTCAGTAAATCGAGAGCATGTTTTTCATCAGGTTCAACTGATAACCTCAGGAAGCCTTCATCCTCGCCCCTTCTCATTGCGAGAAGTCTGTGAGAAGGACACTTTTTAAGAGGCTCCGACCAGTCGTAATAATCACTGTATTTTATGCCTTCCACCTCTTTTCCTTTAACAACTTTTGAATAAACAATTGCCTCCTTATCGAAAAGGTATCTTAGTTGCCTTCTTGCTTTTTCATCCTCATTTATCCATTCTGCTATAATGTCGGAGGCGCCTGCAATAGCATCCTCAACAGTTGCAACATCGTCATTCAGAAAAGCTTCAGCTTTCAGAGCCGGATCATTTTCCTTCTGATCCATGATTAGTGTGGCAAGAGGTTCGAGTCCTTTCTCCATTGCAATGGTTGCACGTGTACGCCTTTTTGGTCTATAAGGAAGGTAGATATCCTCAAGTTCAGACATTGTTATTGCGGCATCGATTTTTATCCGTAGTTCAGGTGTCATCTTTTCCTGTTCCTCTATTGACTTTATAACAGCTTCCTTCCTGGCATCCAGATCCTTAAGACGATCGTATTCTTCCTTTATGTGCATCAGCTGCACTTCATCAAGACTACCGGTCATCTCTTTCCTGTACCGGCTGATAAACGGAATTGTAGCGCCGTCATCCATCAGCCTGATGGTGTTTTCGACCTGCCATTCGTTAAGTCCGAGCTTCTTTGCAACAAGTAAAATATTTTTGTTTGTAGTCATAACAGTATTATTCAACATATATAACCAGACCTTTGAGATATTCGCTTTCGGGGTGATAAATATTTACAGGATGATCTGGTGGCTGACTCATCTGATGTAATATCCTGACACTGCGCCCGGTATTGGCAGCAGCTGCGAAAACCGATTTTCTGAAATTCTCTCTGGTGACAACCTGCGAACATGAGAATGTAAAAATAATACCTCCCGGTTTAATCTGCTCAATTGCTTTTATATTCAGTCTTTTATAGCCCTGCAGAGCATTTGCCAGGACATTATTATGCTTTGCAAATGCTGGTGGATCGAGTATGATAAGGTCGTACTGATCCTTAATATGATTCATATAATCAAACGCATCAACCTGGAATGATTCATGCCTCTTATCTTCTCCATAATTGAGTTTAACATTTTCATTTGCCAGTTCAATAGCAGGGAATGAACTATCGACCGTATGAACAACTACGGCGTTTTTCATTGCATAGACCGAAAATCCGCCTGTATAGCCGAACATGTTGAGCACTGTTCTTCCGTCACTGTATTTTTCGAGCAGTTTCCTGTTCTCTCTCTGGTCGATGAAGAATCCGGTTTTCTGCCCTGTCGTCCAGTCAATCTTAAACTTATAGCCGTTTTCAGTAACAATAACTTGTCCGGAATTTCCAAAAAGGAACTCATTCGTTGCCGTTATCCCTGACATATGAGGAATTGTACCTTCACTTTTATCATAGACAGCTGTAATCCTGATATCAAGGAGTTCAGAAAGGATCGAAGCGATCTCTTTCCTTATCCTGTAAAAGCCTATTGAGTGCATCTGCATCACGGCGACACCATTGTAGAAGTCGACTATCAGACCCGGTAAGCCATCTCCTTCCCCATGTATGATTCTGAAAACATTTATCTGAGGGTTATCTATAATGCCGGTTGCTTTCCTGTAGGCTATTGCATGTTTTATCTTTTCCCTGAAAAAATCAATATCGGGTGTCTCCTGTTTAAACGATAGTATCCTTACTGCGATTGAGCTTGGCTGATAATGACCTACTGCAAGAAAAGTATCTTTATTATCATAAACATCCACAAGATCTCCTTCAGCAGGAGTTCCATACATCTTCTTTATTGCACCTGAGAATACCCACGGATGGAAACGGCGGAGAGATTGTTCTTTGCCGGATTTCAAGACTATTTTGACTCGTTCCACTTATTGATTTTTACAAATATTTGATATTTTATTAGAGACAAGTGTCTAAAATGCCTAGAGTGCCCAGAGTACTTAAAATAAATAGAAGATCAAAGTACTGGATTCTTCAACTTTAGTCACTCTAAACTTTAGTTCACTTCTAACTTTTCTCATGTCCGTTAATCAGTTTGGTATATATCTGATGGCAAACCCATGCATCAGTAGCTGCGTAGATCTGCTGTGCTTCCGAAAGTTGTTCGGCTTCCCAGTCGGTTACCTGCTGCCGTTTTGATATCCTGAAGCCAAGAATTATTGCTGCAAGTTTTTTTAATCCTGAACTCTGAATACCAAAATCTTTTACGAAGGTCTGCAGCTCAATAAATCCATCGGGAGTAAACTTCCTGACACCTTTTAAGAATCGTATATCGTCGTGTACGGCTACACCTGCTTTTATGACAGAGGGATCGGATAACAGATCTGCCAGTTCATCAGGAATACCTATTTTATTGATACGGAAGAGACATGCAAAGTCACCAGTCGAAAGTTGGATGAGGGAAACTACATTTTTCTTACCTTTTTTGAATGTTGGCCTGGTCTCAGTATCGAAACCTAGCAGGTCCAATCCATAAAGCCTTGGAACGACCTCATAAAACGTTTTAAGATTATCGACCAAAACTATTTCACCTTTAAACCATGAGAGTTCATGTTCTGCCAGTTCCTCAACCGTAATATTTTCCTTATACATATTATTCAATATCTCCTTTTAAATCCTTTTGTCTTCTTGTTATAAACCAGTCGGCAGTATTTCTGTTTTCATCATTCTGCTCACTCTTTTTTTCAACTTTCCCTATTTCCTCACCCGAGTAGATAAATTTATGGATAGCCCTCATGGAATTTACCAGTTTCTGACCCCAGAAATTTTCAAAGTTCATTCTGCATTCCCATACAGCGTCATTCATAACCTCTCCGGTGCCGGTCTGGTAAAGGAGAAGGAAGTCCTTTATATCCTGGTAAATATCTGCCATATCTTCTGAAATACTTGCCACAACCGGACCCTCAGAGTCATTAATTTTTTCATCGAAAACCTCGAGGTAATCGTTTGCCGTGCCGAATTTTTTCTTAAGAGTTTCATTAATAGCAGTCCAATCTGCTTCAGTAACGAATTTTTCATTACCATCTTCAAAGAAAGGATCAAGTTGTGGTAAAAGTGAAGCTTTCAGGTACATAAGAGGCAGAATACGTTGCATGATCTTAAGCATTTCATCGCCATTCAGTTCTGAAGCATGTACTGCGTACTTGCAGAATTCATTAGCAACAGCTACAAATTCAACTACATTTCGTGAATAGACCGGATCTGAATTGTTATCCATAACTCTTAATTAAAGTGTGGTACAGAGAATTTAATTCAATTTAGTTCCTTATTTTATGCTTCTCCCGGGGCTTTTGATAAAATCTTCCAGCCCCAATAAAATTCAATCTACCAGACACCAAAAGTAATAAAAATTGACAGGTAAAAGAAGCGCTTGCATGATCAACCCCGGGTTTGGTTTATGGGGGCAATTAATCATATGTTATGGATTAGTATGTTTAGCCGGCCTTCCCTTTGTATGACAGTCAGTGCATGCAACAAAATGAATGTTATTTATGCTTGTTCGGTCTTTGTAGGAGGTATTCATCTTCTCCACATCCAGCTTACAGTTTGAAATGGCAGGATGGCAATTTTTACAGGAAGATATTGCTGAGTTGGAATGTGAATCATGACATGCCAGGCAGCTTATTCCTTCATGAACTCCTCTCGGAGTACGATCGTCACCTGTACCTGCCATATTGAATGCATTGGGTGAATGACACTGAATGCATAAGCTCTGATTAGGATCCTGTGAAATTTTAACTTGTACTGATTGGTAATTTATTTGTGGAGAAGTAAGCAATATTACAGGAAAATAATTACTATCCCGTCTGTAGTAGAATGAGGTAAGTGTTTTTTTCATTCTTGAATAATGAAGGGAAGCAGGTGTTTCGAGGTTTTGTCTTATTCCAGGTTGGCCCGCCTGATGAACCTGGTGGCAGGAAAAACAAGGAATTGCAGGACGATCCGCAAGGCTTACATTTTTCAATTTCCAGGGGCCGGCAGTATCAAGTGGTTCAATAATATCTCTTACGGTGCCCTTGTCATAAAACATGCCATGACACCTGAGGCAATCTTCATAAATTGTTTCGGCCTTGTTATGAACAGTATTTAAAAAAACCTCGGAGTAGTTCATCGCATGCCCGCCTGAATTCCATTTGGCATACTCTGTCTGATGACAGCCTATGCACCTTTCCATCACCTCCAGACGCTGAGCTTCGGAAATTCTTATATTGTCAGGTCCTATTTTGCCAATATGATGAAAAATCATGCCTCCCTTTTCTTTCAGACTATGCATACCTTCACTCAGGGCTGTACCATGGCACTCCTTACATGCAATGTTCCTGTGTGTCGACTCTGCCCAAAGGTCGACCGAATGAGAAATTTCATGACAGCTTGCACACGTTTTTGTCGGTGAAGCTGCATTCCAGTGAGAGTAAAAAAAAAGAAATGCCAGGACTAACAGGAGGAAAACGGAAGTAATAATAAATATTTTTTTCATTTGGTCGGATGTTCTATAAATTTCAAAAAACAGAGTTCGGGAATTAATTCGACTTCATATTTGTCCCTTTCCACTTCTCGATAATATGGTCTCCAACCCAATATCCAAGAGTAAGTATGGTAAGCGCTGGGTTATAACCACCATTGTTCACATGAAGGCTGCCATCGGCAATGAAGATATTATCGATTTCATGTAACTGGCCATATCGATTGGTCACAGAGGTTTTGGGGTCATTACCCATTCTACAAGTCCCACTCTGATGCTGGCTGGGTGTACTCTGCTTTCCGGGTACCGACTGCCATGTTTGAATAGCTCCAGCTTCCTTTAGCCATGCTTCTGCCTTATCAGCGAGAAAATGAGTCACTTTAATATCATTGTCGTGTCTGAAACCACTTATCCGGACAACAGGTATTCCCCAGAAATCCCTGACTACAGGATCTACTTCAACCATTTTTTCAAAAACAGGCATTTCCTGTACTGGTCCATGTATGGCGATATGTCTTTTAAAATTTTTCTTCTGAAAATCTTTATGATCCTTTCCCCACATCCTGCTGCCTGAAGGACGAATAGAGGTAAACTGATATGGCATCCGGATAAATTCGTTACATAATACCCCGCCTCCGATAATGTCAGAAAAGCGATGATTGAAATCATTTATTGCTATACAGGCACCCGGACCTACATCATCATACACTTCATCCTCAAAAAGGCCATAAGCTCCCGTATATGCATGATCCTGGATATTCTTTCCAACCCAGCCATTATTATTACCTGCTCCCTTGGGAAATAATTTAGATCTGGAATTTAAGAGAAGTCTTGCAGTTTCGCTGGCGGAGGCTGAAACAACGACCAGGTCTGAGGTTTGTTCCTGCAGTTTGTTATCTGCATCAAAATATTTAATTCCTTTAGCTTTACCCCTGTCGTCGACTATTATTTCACTAACCATGCAGTTTATCCGAAGTTCACAATTTCCCGTTTTTAATGCAACAGGGATTACAGTATTCTGCGTGCCGGCCTTTGCGCCCACAGGACAGGCAAAACCTACACATGTTCGCATGCGAATACAGGCAGCACGACCGTTATAAGGCACTGAATTTCGTAGCATGGGTATTGGAAAAGGATGCAAACCCAGTCTTTTTGCAGCTTTTTCCAGAATGATTCCTTCCCTGTTAAATGAAAAGGCAGGCATAGGATAAGGTTTCTTTCTGGGCGGTACGTAAGGATCGTTTGTTGGATCTCCGGCTACACCTAACTCATATTCAGCCTTCTCATAATAAGGCTCCAGTTCTTCATAGCTCAATGGCCAGTCATCAAGGGTACTGCCTGGTACCGTACCATATTTGGTTTTAAGATGAAAGTCCTCAGGCTGATATCTCCAGGCCATTGCTCCATAACTAACTGTTCCGCTACCAACACAGGCAGCATTATTTCCGTAACTCCACTCGTTCGGAAAAACCTTTGTCCATCCATTTTTTCCATCTGGAGCCATTCTCCAGTTGCGCTCATTATCGGGTCCATAGCCGCATTTGAGAGGGGAAGTCCGTTGAGAAGTCAGTTCATCATCCCCATGCTCGTCGAAGGTATGCCATCTTCCACGTTCAAATAGCACCACCGTAAGATCTCCGGTGGCGAGTTCCTTTGCTACTACCCCACCACCCGCTCCTGCACCGATAACAACCGCATTAACATGTTTATTTGCCATTTTCGGGGAATTTAGGATTGTATTTACGCCAGTTTAAATCATTGTACCTGTTTTGTCCGATAACATTAGGATAATCTAGTCCTAGCATATGATAGCTGATATATCCGCGGTTTCCTCCGTGAGCAGGACTTCCATAAAAACCCTGCAAAGAATGCTGTCGTATCATGTCAAAGAAATTAGCCGGAGAGTGGTCCTTCCAATAATCACCGTAGAATTCTCCTGCCTCAATCTTTTCAAGCATTGCTGTCTGTTCTGCGAAAGAAAGTTCTTCAAACTTCTTGGCCTTCATCTGAATTACAGTTTTTTTAAAAGCAGCGAGACCTTCACGATATGCAAGCTGATGTTTCCTGTAATATGTATTAAGTTGCTTATCAATAAAATTTGATACATTTGCCCATTTTCCACCCGGGAAATCGTCCGTTGGAATTATCTGTTCAACAATTGCATCCAGCAGACTAATTTCTTCTTCCTCGAGATATCGCCACCGGCTGATTTTATTCCTGCAGGCAGTATTAAAGGAGATGAGCAATGCGGCTGTTCCTCCGGTAAAAAGCCTTACAAATTCTCTGCGTGAAAAAGACTGGTTCATCATTTATTCTGATTTAAAACTTAATCGAAATTAGCAAAAATAAAATGAATCTGGTACTCAAATGAACTAAATAAATGTCCGCCGAAACAAGGTTAAGTACTGATAGAGAAAAGCAATATTAAAAGGTTTAAAATCGCTTTAACCCAAAGCTCAACTGACATCTTAGAATTATAATACAATCTGGCCCAATTTTTGTATTTAAATTATGAGAACCTACCAGCAAAACCATGCATATTCTTTTCTATCATATACAATTATCCAGGCTCAAAACAAATTAACATTTACCTGATAAAAGAAATTAAATTATGAAAAATTCAATCATTATTTTAATCCTGATTTTGGGATCAAACCTTTATGGGCAAACAGATTCGATTGAAAAAGCTATCCTCTATAAGAAAATGGTGTCCAAAGAGATCGGTCAGGAAGAATTCTCAAAAATTGGTACAAGATGGAACCAGACAATAAAAGAAATCAAAAATTATCCGGAATTACCTTTAGATCAAAATGGACAGGCTCATTATTCATTTCTCAATAAATTTACAGATTTTAATAAAGAAAAGCTTTTCACCCGAACCCTGGAATGGTTGTCAATTAACTATGGGTTAATCCCTTCCTACATATACTCTAATCTGCAAGAGGGAAAAATAATTTTCAAAAACAATTTAAATCTTATTACCGGCAATAGCTGTAATTACACATCTGTTATTTCAATAAAAAATGAGAAAATACTAATAGAAATCTTAAATATTGGGTATCAAATATACAATGAAGGACACTATTCAGGCGATACCTGGGTCCCTGAGAAAACCATCAATTTTAGTTTTCCTCAGATTTATCCGATTATCTTAAAAAACCCTTCAGATTGGAAGTCAAGTTTAAATTTGCTCAGGTCCACCAATGAACTTTTTAATACTGAAATAGAAAATCTTTACAATTATATCACTAGTTATGATAGCACCTATGTGTATTAGTAATCATTCTTACCAGTATCAGCTTGGCTTTATCAGGGAAATTTTGGAAATTTTTTTAATATTATTATCCTGGTTTTTAGTATCTCACTACTGTTGCTAAATTTATTTTCGCTGATGTAAATTCCCTGACTAACTTTCCTGACAATCCCATTACCAAATTGAGACAAAGGCCAGTTATCCAGCTTGATTGGTTTAAAGATCCGGAGGAAAAAAATCGGACCGATGATTAAAAGAACCCATGAATTTCCGTGTTGCTTATGAAAATATCATTTTAAGATTAGTTTTACTTAAGGAACTATGAGCAGAACCCTTATCTTTGAATTCTGGGTTATAATATTTTGACCTGTAAAGTGATAATCAATGAAAGCAAAGGGCGCTGCAAAAGACTTTCCTATTGTTTGTGTAGGCGGTTCAGCCGGGGGACTCGATGCATATATAAGGCTTCTGCAGAATCTGCCTTCAGATATGGGAGTGGCTATCGTCATCGTTAATCATCTGAGATCTGTAGCCACCATGCTTCACGAGATTCTTCCTCATCATACAGAGATGCCGGTTGAACTGATCACTGAAAGGTTGGACATCCGACCCAATCATGTATTTATCATTCCTGAAAAACACGACTTGCACATCCTTAATGATGAGTTCAGGTTAAAACCTATATCTAAGCCCAGGGGATGGCCCGACGTGATTACGGTTTTTCTGCGTTCGCTTACGCGTCACTGGGATGGCAAACTCATTGCAGTCATAGTATCCGGCTATGACGGTGATGGGGCAAAAGCTTTGTGCGGTATAAAAGAAGCAGGTGGCGTTACAATTGCTCAAAAGCCCGACACTGCAGCACAGCCTGAAATGCCGGAAAGCGCAATATCAAGCGGTTGCATAGATTTTATACTTTCACCTGAGGAAATCGCCAAAGAAATTAAACAAATTGCCCGGGAAGTTAAGAAGGATTGATATGAACATTAATATAAGAATTGCTACAGAGGACGACTTCCCTTCAATCCTCTTACTTATCAAAGAGTTAGCTGCATTTGAAAAAGCACCTGAGAAAGTGACAAATTCTGTCGAACAGATGAAAAAGGAAAAAGAGCTATTCCGGTGTTTTGTTGCAGAAACGGAATCCAAAGAAATTGTGGGAATGGCGCTCTATTTCTTTGCTTATTATACATGGGTTGGTAAGTCTCTGTATTTAGAGGATATTTATGTAAAGGAGTCATTCAGAAAGCAGAAGATAGGAACGGCATTGTTGAGAAAAATATTTAATGTTGCCCGTGAAGAGGGTTGCAGGAGAGTCAGGTGGCAGGTGCTACACTGGAATCAACCAGCTATTCAGATGTATAAAAAATGCGGGGCTGAAATAAATGATGAGTGGTTGAATTGCGACTTTGACTCAGATGGCATAAAAAACTTCAGAAAATAAATAAGGTCTGTTAGCAATATTATAATCAAAGACAGCATCACTGAACTGTAACGAAGGGTATGATTAATTATCTTAAATATTGCAACTTTTTAACATTTTAATATCCAAAACAAAAATAAATTATGACACGAAAACTAATTTTCTCACTTGCTCTTGTATTATTCGTAAATGTACTTTTTGCACAGGTTAATTTACCGACTATTAAAGCAACATCAAAGAAAGTGGACGTCAGAGACGGAGATAATTTTATGAAAGGCGATTGGAACATAACGCCTGAAGCAAAACCTGATATTTATACAACATCTTCAAAAGGGAAAAAAGTGACATTTTATACCGATCTGGACTCCATTTCAGTAAGAATAACAACAACTACAAAATTTGACTTTATTATTTTATTGAACGATACAACAAAAGCACTGACTGAAATTCAATATAAGCCTGGCTATCTGGATATATTAAAAGGTTCTGACAAGTACAATATAAATGATAACAGACCTATTCCAAAATTTACTTATCAATCAATGGATAACCAGAATCTTGTTAAAATAAGAAAAGATTTCAACCTGGATTCTGTTGCCGGAAAAGGCAATGAAATTTATAGAATACTCAGTTTAATGCATTGGGTTCATAACATAGTAAAACATGATGGAAGCAGCAATAATCCGGCTTTAAGAAATGCAATTGACTTAATAGCCGTATGCAAAAAGGAAAACAGAGGTGTGAATTGCAGAATGATGGCAACAATTTTAAATGAATGTTATCTGTCAATGGGAATAAAATCCAGATTTATTACCTGTTGGCCTAAAGACACAACTGATATAGATTGTCATGTAATTAACATGGTTTATTCAAACAGTCTTAACAAATGGATATGGATTGATCCCACTTTTGATGCCTATGTAATGAATGAAAAAGGTGAATTACTTGGTATTCAGGAAGTAAGAGAAAGACTAATAAATGGAAAAACAATAATTCTTAACCCGGAAGCTAACTGGAACAGGCAAAACTCTCAAACTAAAGAATATTACATAGAATTCTATATGACAAAAAACCTCTACCGGCTTCGAACACCTGTAGTGAGTGAATATGACACAGAAACAAGCAGAACAGGAAAAGAATTAACCTTTGTGGATTTAATACCGTTGGATGGAACCGGACAGACTCCGCAGAAAAAAGAAGAAACAGAAATTGGAACCGGAATGAAATTCACTTATTATAAAACTAATAATCCAATCATATTTTGGACCAAGCCCGAATAAAAAAGTGCAAAAACACAGAAATCCTTTGAGTTCCTTTGTGGTCATTTCTTTTACTTTGCAGCATGCTAACCGGTAAATATAAAATCCTCTACGAACTACTTATAGGTTCGATCGATAAAAAAAGGATTTTTCATGATCCATTATATACTCTGGCATATGGAACAGATGCCAGCTTTTACAGGCTTATTCCTAAACTGGTAATAAGGGCAAAGGATGAAAATGAAATTTCCCTAATTCTAAAAGAGAGCTCCGGATTGGGTATCCCCATAACATTCCGCGCCGCAGGTACAAGTTTGTCGGGGCAGGCGATTACAGACTCCGTTTTGGTAATTGCCGGCAGCAACTGGAAGAATTTCAAAATAAATGAAGATGGTTCTGAAATCGATCTTCAGCCAGGATTAACGGGCGGCCGGGTCAATTCATTTCTTGCACCTTACGGACGTAAGATTGGTCCCGATCCGGCTTCGATAAATGCTGCAATGATCGGGGGAATTGCCGCAAATAATGCTAGTGGTATGTGTTGCGGGACTTCTGAAAATTCTTATAAAACTGTTGCTGGAATAAGGATCATCATGGCTGATGGAACAATCCTTGATACGAGAGAACAGTCAAGTAAGATTGCATTCAGGGAATCGCATTTTACAATTCTTTCAGATATAGAAAACCTGGCAAAACTGGCAACTGAAAATACTTCTCTGGCTGAAAAGATCAGAAAGAAGTACAAGATGAAGAACACTACAGGATACAGCCTTAATGCTCTTATAGATTTCTCCGATCCGTTCGATATTATTGAACACCTTATGATTGGATCGGAAGGCACATTGGGTTTTATTTCCGAAATCAGCTTTAAAACAGTAATAGAACAACCTTGTAAGGCAAGCTCGCTTATGATTTTCCATGATATTGAACAGGCCTGTAAAGCTGTAATCTGTCTGAAATCAACTCCGGTTTCAGCAGTAGAATTGATTGACCGTGCAGGATTGCATTCTATGGAAAATGAAAAGGATATTCCTGAATTCCTGAAATCGCTCCACAATAATGTGTGTGCATTACTGGTCGAAACGGCAGGAGAAAATAAAGTTGAAGTAAACAAAAATATTGAAATAATTAAGAATTCCATAAAAAACATTCAGGTTGAAAGGGTTGTTACGTTTACCGGTATTCCTGCAGAATATGAGCTCCTCTGGAAAATCCGTAAGGGACTTTTTCCGTCAGTCGGTGCTATGAGAAAAACCGGAACAACTGTCATAATTGAAGATGTTGCTTTTCCGGTAGCCTCTTTAGCAGAAGCCACACTTGATCTTCAGCGGATCTTAAAAAAATTCAGGTACGATGAAGCTGTAATCTTTGGACATGCACTTGAAGGAAACCTGCATTTTGTTTTCGCTCAGGATTTCAGCTCGAAAGAAGAGATTGACAGATATTCTAATCTCATGTCGGAAGTTTCGGCCATGGTAGTTAATAAGTACGACGGATCACTGAAAGCGGAACACGGAACAGGTCGGAATATGGCTCCATTTGTTGAACTGGAATGGGGAAATGACGCTTACAAACTTATGAGGGAAATCAAACTGATATTTGATCCTTTGAATATCCTTAATCCTGGTGTGATTCTGAATTCCGACAAGGAGGTTCACTTAAAAAATCTGAAACCGCTTCCTGCAGCCGGCGAAGTCATTGATAAGTGCACAGAATGCGGGTTTTGCGAACCTTCATGTGTTTCCTCCGGTCTTACACTTACCCCGAGGCAACGAATTGTGATCCACAGGGAAATTGTATCTCTCACAAAAAGCAGAAAGGAGCCGCATATAGCTGCGTCACTGGTAAAATCATTTTCATATTCCGGAGATGAGACCTGTGCTACTGACGGATTATGCTCCATTAGCTGCCCGGTAAAAATTGACTCAGGTAAACTCATTAAAAACCTGCGCTCAGAAAAAGTTTTAAGCGGACAAACAAAAGCAATCTGGATCGCCGGTCATATGAACCTGATAACTTCTGCAGCAAGAATAGGACTTTCAATTGTTAACTTTTTTCATATTGTATTTGGAACCAATATTATGCGAGTCATTTCCGGAGGTATCCGGAGAATATCAGGGAACGGAATTCCTGCCTGGAACTCTTTTATGCCCAAAGGTGCACAGGTTATCAGGCAAAAAAATGAAGTTAGTTCATCAAATCTCCGGAAGGTTGTATATTTTCCGTCGTGCATTAACCGTTCGATGGGTATATCGAGAGATTATCATCAAGAGATGCAGCTTTCTGCGAAAATTGTGGAACTCCTGAATAAAGGAGGATACGAAGTGATTTATCCCGAAAACTTGAATAACCTTTGTTGCGGCATGGCGTTCTCAAGTAAGGGTTATGCCGAAGCCGGGAAGAAGAAATCTGATGAATTGGAAGCTGCACTTCTGAAAGCAAGCAGAAATGGTGAATACCCGGTTCTGTGCGATATGAGTCCCTGCCTTTATACAATGAAAGAAAACATGAAGTCAGATCTAAAACTTTATGAACCTGTAGAGTTTATAACAGAGCTGCTCCTGCCTCATTTGACAATAACGCCTGTGAATGAGTCCATTACAGTATTCCCTGTCTGTAGTATGAAAAAGATGGAACTGGATGGTAAGTTGGCTGACCTTGCCAGAATTTGCGCAAGAGAAGTAATAGTGCCTGAGACAAACTGCTGCGGATTTGCCGGAGATCGTGGGTTCACTTATCCTGAA
>Ga0302284_1000688_pt1 | contig 15464 bp, 5 predicted proteins | sample III_Fen_E2_1_FD_198760 | JGI IMG/M metagenome (GOLD analysis project Ga0302284, IMG submission 198760) | Peat permafrost microbial communities from Stordalen Mire near Abisko, Sweden - III_Fen_E2_1 | ecosystem: Environmental > Terrestrial > Soil > Wetlands > Permafrost | place: Sweden: Abisko...
TCCCAAATGGCGGCGATTTATTTGTTATCGGAAGATAAAAAACGGTTCGAACATTTTGAGTCTTTTGGTATGTCGGATAGCTCAAAGCTAACTTTTGACATTGAAAGTTTAGAAGGTGAATTTGGTTCGGTGCTTTCAACCCGAAAAATTAAGACAATAAAGCGAATTCCAAAAGATACTCGTTTCTTGTTTCACACAGTGAGTGGTAAACTAGTTCCACGTGAAATTATTTCTATTCCAATCATTTCGGGTAAAGAGGTAATTGCTATCATATCATTGGCCAGCGTTCGCACGTATCTTAAACAGTCAACATTGCTGATTGAGAATGTACTTGATACATTAACTGCCCGAATTGAAGGTGTATTGTCTTATCAACGAATTCAGAATTTTTCCAAGACGCTTGAATTCCAAAATCGTGAGCTCGAAGCTCAAAAGATAGAAATGGAAGCTCAATCGATTGAACTTACTGAGCAAAACCGGGAGTTGGAGATGCAAAAAACACAATTGCATGAAGCAAGCAGACTCAAAACCAATTTCTTGTCGAATATGAGTCACGAATTACGCACGCCACTTAATTCAGTCATTGCGCTATCAGGGGTTTTAAGCCGTAGGCTCAATGATAAGATTCCATCTGATGAGCTAAGTTATCTCGAAGTTATTGAGCGAAATGGTAAGCATCTCCTATTACTGATTAATGATATTTTGGATATTTCGCGTATTGAATCGGGTAGAGAAGAAGTGGATGTTTCGAAGTTTATTGTAGAAGAGCTTGTTAGTGACATTGTAACAATGATTAAACCACAAGCTCAACAGAAAAATATTGAATTAGTAAAAGCAACAATTTCTAAAGATATTAAGATAACCAGTGATATTGATAAATGTCGACATATACTTCAGAATTTAGTAGGCAATGCCGTTAAATTCACAGAAAAAGGAAGTGTATCAGTAGATGTAGTTAAAACTCAAAATGCAATCGAGATATCAATAACCGACACTGGCATTGGCATTGGCGAAAATAATATAGATCACATATTCGATGAATTCAGACAAGCGGATAGTGGTACATCGCGTAAATTTGGCGGTACAGGTTTAGGTTTGGCGATTGCAAAAAAATATGCTAACTTACTGGGTGGGAATGTGACGGTTAAGAGTATATTGGGCGAAGGTTCAACTTTCACACTTTCGTTGCCTCAAAATTATGCAGCAGAAAACAGAATTGTAGAAACCCCACGATTTGAACCGAACTTTAAAAATGTGACTCCTAAGTTTCCACCGGCTAACAATTCGCAAAAAACAATCTTATTGGTAGAAGACAGTGAACCGGCAATTATACAGATTAAAGACTTTTTGGAAGAAAGTGGTTACAATATACTCACTGCCAGAGGGGGAAGTGAAGCGTTGGATATTATTTCACAGACTATTCCGGATGCAATGATTTTAGATTTAATGATGCCGGAAGTCGATGGGTTCGAAGTGCTTAAAACCCTTCGCGAAGCTGAACCTACTGCATACATTCCTGTGTTAATTCTTACAGCAAAGCATATCACTAAAGATGATCTCAAGTTTCTGAAAAAAAATAATATACATCAACTTATTCAAAAAGGAGATGTTAACCGCACTGAGCTGCTCAGTTCTGTGGCTGGTATGTTGCATTTGGAAGAGGAGAAAAAAATCAACAGAGTAACTCCACTCCTGCTAACAGAGGATCAACCAACGGTTTTGATTGTGGAAGATAATCAGGATAATATGACTACGGTAAAGGCAATAATAGGAGATAAGTTTAAAATTTATGAGGCTGTGGATGGAGTTCAGGGAGTAATTATGGCGCAGAAACATATTCCTGATTTTATTCTAATGGATATAGCATTACCCGGTGTAGATGGAATTGAAGCCTTCAAAACTATTCGGAACGATGGCAAGTTGTCGCACATTCCTATTATAGCTCTTACTGCTAGTGCAATGACATCAGACAGAGAAACAATTTTGGCGTATGGTTTTGATGCTTATCTGTCTAAACCTATTGACGAAAAAGTATTTTTTAATACGATAAATGAAGTACTTTATGGAAAGTAATCAGATTAAAATTCTAGCCATTGATGATAATCTGGATAATCTGATTATTATTCAAGCACTTGTTCTCGAATCGTTTCCCTATGCCAGAGTGATAAAGGCATTAAGCGGTAATGAAGGTCTTCTGTTAGCCACGAAAGAGGATCCTGATGTGATTCTGCTTGATATAGTAATGCCAGATATGGATGGTTTTGAAATTTGCCGACAGTTAAAAGAAGATAAACGGTTACGTGATATTCCAGTAGTTTTTGTCACGGCGCTCAAAGGAGACAAAGAAAGCAGAATTAAAGGACTCGAAGTTGGTGGTGAGGCTTTTCTAGCCAAGCCTGTTGATCAAAGCGAACTTATTGCCCAAATAAGGGCTATGATGAAGATAAAAATTGGTAATATTCAAAGGAGGGATGAGAATATACGTCTTGCTGCATTGGTAGAGGCTCGTACGTTTGAACTAAAGAAAACGCATAGTGCCACCTTAAACTTGCTGGAAGATTTAAAGAATGAAAATGAAGCCAGGAAAAAAACTGAGGAAGCTCTACGGGCAAGTGAAGAGCTTTATCGTTCTGTAATTAATGCTTCGCCTGATAACATAACTGTTGCCGATTTAAATGGCAATATACTTATGGTTTCACCGAGAGGATTGGAGTTGTTTGGTTATCAGAATAGCGAAGAGATAATAGATAGAAATATTGATATTTTTTTAGTCCAGGAAGATCTAAGACGAGCAAAAAAGAATATAGCAAACATGTTTCGTGGAATATTTAACGGTCCGGAAGAGTATCAAATTTTGAGAAAAGATGGAACTATCATTAACACAGAAATTAATGCAGAATTTGTACGTGATGCTGATGGTAATCCCAGCAGACTGGTATTTGCTATCCGCGACAATACTGAACGAAAACTATCTCAGGAAGCATTGCGTGAAAGCGAAGAAAAATTCCGGGATATGGCCAACCTGTTACCACAGGTGGTATTTGAACTGGATATGACTGGAGTTATAACTTATGTGAATGAACAGGCATATGCTATATTTAAATACGAAAATGGAACTTTAATAGGAAAAAACTCGCTTGATTTACACCTCCCTATAGAACGAAAAAGAGCAACCGGAATTGTTCAAAGAGCTCTTTTGGGAAAGAGCGTTGAAGATAATGAGTTTCGTTTGGTAGCCAAAGATGGATCAATTTTCTCTGCTTTGATATATTCAAATGCAATTGTTAGAAATGGACATAATGTAGGAGCCAGAGGAATAATTATTGATATTACGGAGCAAAAGAAAGCTGAAGAAAGACTTCGCGAAAGTGAAGAAAAATTCAGAGAGATGGCAAATATGTTGCCTCAGATTGTATTTGAATCGGACGAATACGGAAACCTTACTTATGTAAACAAACAGGGATTCAAAATATGCGGATACGGTGAAGAAGAAGGTTTAGAATTATTGGGCACAAACGGGCTGGACTTCTTTAAATACTCTGACGACAAGGCGGCAATGGAAATTGTTCGTGACAGGATAGCCGGTAAACCGATTGATAGTAATTTGTACTATGTAAAAAAGAAAGATAAAACAACATTTCCTGCTTTAATATACTCAAATCCAATTTATAAAGATAAAAAACCGATAGGCTTAAGAGGGCTTATTGTAGACATAACAGAGCAAAAGCAAGTAGAGAAGAAGCTGAATTATGTAACGCGTTTATATGCTTTTCTAAGTCAGATAAATCAGGAAATTATTCGCTCGAAAAATATAGACGAATTATACGAAATTATATGCAAGTTGGCTGTTCAGTTTGGACAATTCCGCATGTGTTGGGTGGGAATTTATGACGAGGTAACAGGTGTGTTAAATCCGATAGCTTCTGCTGGGTATGATGAAGGATATTTAGAAAACCTGAATGTTCATCCAATGGGAGAAGGAGGAAGTGGCCCTACAGGAACAGCATTTAGAGAAGAAAGGATGATATTTTGCAATAACATTGCTTCGGATCCAATTATGTCTTGGTGGAAAGATGAAGCACTTAAGCGAGGCTATCAATCATCTTTTGCTGCCCCTATTTTTCGGAAGGGGAAGGCTATTGGAACTATGACTCTATACGCATCTGAGGTCAACTTCTTTGATGATGAAGAGCAGAAGTTATTGTTGGAAATCAGAGAAGACATTTCTTACGCCATTGATGTTATTGATTCAGAAGAAGAACGTAAGCAGGCAGAAGAAGCTTTAGAAAAGAGCCGAAATGAGCTTAAAACAATTTATGATTATGCTCCGGTAATGATGTGTGTGGTAGATGAGAAAAGGCAAATTCAATTTGCCAACAAAGCATTTTCTTCGTTAACGGGTGTTTCAGAAACCGATTTGATTGGAGGAGTAGTAGGAGGAGTAGTAGGTTGTATTAATTCATTCGAAAGTTCTAAAGGATGTGGGCATAGTCCAAAATGCTCGGAATGCAGTTTACGTGCGGCTATGGAGAGCACTTTCATTACAGGCGAAGGGCATCAGAATGTAGAATACCAATCAGTTTTTAGGATAAACGACATAGAGAAAGATGTATCACTTTTGGGTTCTACAGCCATTATTAACTATGGAAAAAGTAAAAGTTTGCTCTTATGCTTGCATGATATAACGGCTCGTAAGCAAGCCGAAGATGCTTTGCATAAAAGCGAAATGTTGCTGAGAACATTTATAGAAAATACTCCTTTTGAAATTTGGGCCAGAGACATTAACAGCGTAGGTATTTTAGAAAATAAAAAATTGGTAGATCATTTTGGTTCAATTATAGGCAAAACACCAACATCAGACCCAACAATTAATGAATCACTCAGAGAGTTATGGGAATATAATAACAAACGGGCTTTTGAAGGCGAATTGATTGACGAGGAGTTGACCTTCTTCTATAAAAATGAAGAGAGAATATACCAGCAAATCATATTCCCGATTAATATTAATTCGAAGTTAATCGGGATTGCCGGATTTAATATTGATATAACTGACAGAAAGAGAATAGAAAAAGAATTGATAGACCAGAAGCAGTTCTTCGAGCAAATGTTTATGCAGTCATCCCTTAGCACGCAGATTCTGGATAAGGACGGTTGGTGTGAACGAGTAAATCCTAAGTTAACTCAACTTTTTGGAGTTGAAGCTAAAAATATGGAAGGTAAGGTCTACAATATTTTTGAAGATGCTGAAATTCAGAAAAAAGGGATACATAAGAAATTAGAAAAAGTCTTTACTAAAGGCAAAACCATTGAATGGGAAGTTTTATTTGATATTGGTTTTGCTGCTGATTCACAAAACGTCGAAATAAGCGAAAATAAAAAGGCTTGGTTTAGCAATTGGGCTTATCCTATCCAGGATAGAGATGGTAGAATTACGCATGTCATTATTCAACATACCGATATTACCGACCGTAAGAAGGCTCAGGAGGCTTTAACAGAATCGCAGGATCAATTGAAGAAATTCGCTGCTCACCTTCAAAATGTTCGCGAAGAAGAAAGAATACTGTTGGCCAGGGAAATACACGATGAGCTGGGGCAAATACTCATTGCCATAAAAATAGATATGGGAATGCTGAAGCAAAATGTGATGAAAGGCATTGGCGATAAGCATTCAGCAGAAGTCTTAGAAAAATTTGAAAGCCTTTCAAGTCTGGTTGATAATACAATTCATACAGCTCGGAAAATTATGACAGATCTCCGACCAGAAGTGTTGGATTTACTTGGCTTTATTGATGCAGTTAAACAACATCTTAAAGCTTTCCAAAACAGGTACAAAGTGCAATGTAGGTTTGAGAATGCAGACAATGATTTGCAATTTAGCTCACAACAGGCCGTAGCTCTTTTTCGTATTATACAGGAAGCACTCAATAATGTGGCAAAACATGCCAAAGCCACTGAAGTGAATGTGAGACTCAAACAAATAGATGATAATCTTACATTAGAAATAATTGATAACGGGATAGGATTTGATGAAAATCAAAAAAAGAATCATGATTCCTACGGACTTATCGGAATGAAAGAACGTGTATTTTTGTTGGATGGAGAACTAGTGATAATAAGTGGAAAAAATATTGGAACAACTGTAAAGATAACAATGCCTTACAATAAATGATACAGCTCTGGAACTAATTATCTTTCAGAGTTTAGATAATTGCCTTAAATTAGTACCAATGAAAACTGAATTTGAAATTCCATTTCCAATTCTTGGTGAAAGTGTAGAACCATTAGCCAAAGATATTTTCGACGTTGAAGAAATTCAGCGTATGCAGGATTTGTTTTCAGACGCAACGGGTGTAGCTTCAATCATTACTCATCCCGACGGCACTCCAATTACAAAGCCAAGTAACTTTTGTAGGTTATGCAATGATATTATTCGCAAAACTGAGAAAGGGTGTTCTAATTGTTTCAGGTCTGATGCTGTTATAGGCATGCACAATCTCATTGGGCCTACCTTACAGCCCTGTCTGAGTGGAGGTCTGTGGGATGCAGGAGCCAGTATTACCATCGGGAATAAACATGTTGCCAACTGGTTAATCGGTCAGGTAAGGAATGAAGATATTGATGAAAATAAGATGCTGGATTATGCTGAAGAAATAGGTGCTGACAAGGGTGTATTCATCGAGGCGCTGCGGGAAGTGCCGGTAATGTCTACCGATAGATTTAGAAAAATAGCAAACATGCTGTTTGTTTATGCCAATAATTTTTCGGAAAGAATTTACAAAGAGCTGCTGCTAAAAAGACAAATTTCAGAGCTGGAGCGCACATATGAATTATTGCAAAAAAGTGAAGAGTCATTAGCAATAACGCTTTACTCTATTGGAGATGGAGTGATTACGACAGATAATCAGGGATTGATAACTAACATGAACCCTGTAGCAGAGCAACTTTGTGGATGGGAGCTTGTGGAAGCGTTATCTTTACCGCTGACCAAAGTGTTTAATATAGTGAATTCAGAAACCCGTAAGGGAGTTGATAATCCGGTTAGTAAAGTGTTGGAAACCGGAAAAATTATAGGGTTAGCCAATCATACTGTTTTAATTTCAAAAGCAGGTGCTGAATATCATATTGCAGACAGTGCAGCTCCTATACGTAGCAAACAAGGACAAATAATCGGCGTTGTATTGGTTTTCTCGGATGTTACAGAAAAACATAAGGCCGAAACTAATTTATTGGCCAATGAACAGTTTTTGAAGCAAACTCAGATTATAGGTCATATTGGTACATATTTGCTGGATGTGAAGTCTGGAGATTGGACAAGTTCGGATGTGCTCGATTCTATTTTTGGCATACAATCGGATTTCGATAAATCCATATCAGGTTGGTTATCCATCATTCATTTGGACTGGCAGCAGATAATGTACGATTATATAATTGATTATGTGATTGGAGGAAAGAATAAATTTGACAAAAAATACAAAATCATTCGCCCATCAGATATGGTCGAAAGATGGGTTCATGGTTTAGGCGAATTAGTCTTTAATGATGCCGGCGAACCTATTAAAATGATAGGGACAATACAAGATATTACCGATCGCAAGAACTCAGCTATCGCTTTGAGAGAGAGTGAAGAGCTATATCGTTCTATACTTAGTGCGTCACCTGATGCTATCATCATTGTTGAGTTGGATGGCACCATTAGTATGGTTTCACTTGCTGCATTATCATTGTATGGTTGCACCGATAAGGGTCAACTGGTGGGGAAAAGCATGTTTGATTTTGTTGCTCCAACTGACAGGCAAAGGGCTTTTCAAAATGCTTCTCTTAGGCTGAATGGGAATATGGGTACCATCATTTACCAAATTCAGAAAGCTGATGAATCGCTGTTTTTTGCAGAAGTAAATGGTGATATTATTTGGAATCAAACGGGGCAACCCGCCAGAATGATTTTTGTTATCAGGGATATTACTAGCAGAACTTTGGCTGAAAATGCTTTGAAAAACTCGCAGGAACAGTTAAAAAACTTTGCATCACATCTTCAAACTGTCAGAGAAGAAGAAAGAATCCTCTTGGCTCGTGAAATTCATGATGAACTTGGTCAAAGCTTAATAGCAATAAAGATAGACTTGGGCATGATGAAGCAAAAGACATTAAAAGTCATAAAAAATAAGGATGCAGAAAATATTTTGACTATTTTTGACAATCTTTTCTCTTTGGTTGATAATACAATAAAAACAACCAAGAAAATTATGACAGATTTGAGACCCGAAGTTTTATATCTGGTTGGCTTTTCCGAAGCAGTTAAAATCCAGGTAAATAAGTTTCAGGAAAGACATCGAATTAATTGCTACTACGATTGCTTAGTTACAAATCTTGAATTGAACATGCAAAAGTCAGTTGCATTATTCCGTATTTTGCAAGAGTCTTTAACCAATGTGGCTAAACACGCAAACGCAACTTCGGTAACGATACTTCTTTTTATCGAAAATGATAAGCTGATTCTTGAAATAAGCGATAATGGAGTAGGAATGGATCTTAATAAAAGGCATAACCATGATTCCTTTGGACTTATCGGAATGAAGGAGCGAATGTTTATACTCGATGGAGAGTTGAAAATATCCAGTCAGCCGGGAAAAGGGACTAAAATAAGAATAGAAATGCCCTTTATTGAGAAAGATAATCAAGAAATATAATATAGCGTTAAATAATAAAATTCTAAAACACTTAAATATATAGTTATGATAAAAGTATTTATTGTAGACGATCATGAAATTATTCGTGAAGGACTAAAGAAAATATTAAAAGAAGAAGCAGACCTCGTAGTAGTTGGAGAAGCTCAGAACGGCGATGAAGTCTTACAAAATATTAAAGACATCGACTGTGATATAATGTTGTTAGACATGAATATGCCAGGACGCAGTGGTTTGGATTTAATAGCAGACCTGAAAAAGCTAAAGCCGCATATGCACATTTTGGTGTTGAGCATTCATCCCGAAGACAAATTTGCACTTCGAACTCTCAAAGCCGGAGCTTCGGGATATGTATGTAAGGATACAGCGCTCGAAGAGTTGGTTGTAGCCATTCGCAAGGTATTTATAAAAGGCCGATACCTTAGCACAACACTGGCTGAGCAATTGGCATTCGACTTCATGCCGGATAAAGGAGAACAATTGCCACATGAATCCTTATCGAACCGCGAACAGGAAATTATGTATTTACTTGCCTCAGGCAAAAAGGTAAAAGACATAGCTGCCGATTTACAATTAAGCATTAGCACTGTTTTCACGTATCGGGTACGTATTTTCGAAAAATTGAAAATAAAGAGTAATGTAGAATTAACTCACTACGCCATTACAAATAAACTCGTTGATTAATAGCGTTGTAATATATTTTACGACTTTTCATGTGTTTTTTGTAAGACTTTCTCTTTTTTGAGCTATAAAAAGCCGGAAAAATGTTATAAAATACTTGTTTTTACAAACTTTGTGTATATTTGTGCATTCTTCAAGTTTGAATTTGGGTGTTTTTATAGACAAACATTAATAAGTTAGGTGTACGTGTTTTTAGCAAAAGAGACTAATTACTTATCAAGCCAACAAAACGTAAAGACTTTTTGTTGTTATTTAATATTTATTTAGCTAAATACCAGATTGTTTTGTCGTAAAAACTACAGTATCATAAATTTTATGTATATTTGCACACTTTTCATGTTTCTGTTTCATGTACTCAATACAGCTGGATATTTATGATGAAATTTTACGCTAAAGTTCTTAAATACATATTTACAAACGTCTCCTTAATCCTACCTGTGGTTAAGCGAACTTTTGTGCAGAAAAATATTGTCAATTCTTCTAAGTCTTCTAATTTTTTCTACAGTTCAGTACTGGCTTTATTGTTTTTGATGGTTGGTACGGGGAGTGTGAGTGCAGTAACATACACAGCAACTCAAAGTGGTAACTGGAATGCTTCCTCTACATGGGGTGGATCTGGATATCCACAGGCAGGAGATGATGCAGTAGTGAATCAGAATTATACTATTACACTAACTGATAATGCCTCATGTAGAAATTTGACTTTTGGCGGAAATCCAGGAGTCATAGCATTAGGTTTATATGATTTGTCTTTAGGGGGGGATTTAACTTTGACATGTACGGCGGGGACATTTACAACCTCCACAGGATATATTGTATTGAATGGTACCTCTCAAACAATTAATTTATGTACTGGCGGAGGAAATAGCATTCCAAATTTAAGATTATCAAACAGCACTGCAGTTTCAATGGGGCCTCAAACCAACTTAACTATAACAGGAAACTTTGATTGCCAAACCGGAAGTTCAACTTTTACGAATAATACAACATCATGGAATACTGGAGCATTGGTAATAACGGGCACTTGTACTGCACCAAATTGCACTTTCACAGTCGCACAGAATAATGTTACTAATGCAATAGATTTCAGCTCTAGTACTAGTAATCCTATTCAGGTGGGTGGAGTTATTGATAATCAGTCAAATTCAAAAATCACATTTGGTTCAAAAAATGTATATACTACAACTGCATTCACTGGAACATATACTAGTAATATAATTCACACAGGAGTTGTTACAGTTTTATCTTCATTAAAGCAATTTAAATCTAACGCTGTTAATGGCAGCTGGAACGTAAAAGGTTCTTGGTTACAATCAACTGATGGAGGTGTATCATGGGCAGTTGCCACTTCTACACCAACTTCCTCTGATATTGTAACCATTCAAAGCGGCCATACGATTCAGCTTATTGCAGCAGCTGCATCAAATAATCTTACAATTAATGGTACGTTGGATTTGGGCACTTTTGTATTAACGGGAAGCGGAGTATTGACTTTATCATCTTCAGGGACACTATTGATAGGAGGAGCATCCAATTATCCAACAGGTTTTACAACTTCAACTTTAAATGATGGCAGTACAGTAAACTATTATTTGGGTGGGGCGCAAACCATTTCTAATCAATTATATTATAATCTCATCCTTTCGGGTTCTGGGGCAAAAACTTTACCAGTAGGTGTAACTACAATATCTGGGAACTTTACACTTAGCGGTGCGTCAACAACTACTACAGTTGCAAATTTGACTATTGGTGGTAATCTAACTATTGGAGATGGATCTACCTTCAATGCAGCAGGATATAATATGACTGTGATGGGAACTACAACATTGGGGGGGGGGACAAGCGGAGTTTTAAACTTCACCAGCAATGTAGGAACCAAGATTTTTGCAGGGCTTGTAACAAACAACGTCAATGCGAGTTGGAACAATTCTGCAAATGAAAACATAACTTTCAGGGGAGGATTAACTAGTTATGGTGGTGGAAATGCAGGGACAGGAGTATATACTTTTGATACAAATAATCAAACATTAACTGGTACAATGGTAATACCAAATGTAACAGTAAATGTAATAACATTGACAAATAATAGTGTTCTTACTGTCGCAACGAATCTTAGTGGTACTGGTAGTCTAACACAAGGAGCTAATGCAACTTTATACATTGGTGGGTCATCCGGAATAACAACTTTAAATGCAACGAACACAGGTAACACTGTATATTATAATGCAACTGCAGATCAAACTGTTACGACTACAAATTATTATAATCTTTCATTCACAGGATCAGGAAGAAAAACTGTAACTGCAAGTTTTAATGTCTCTGGTAATCTAAGTATTGCCAGTCCAGATGTTGCTGCTCTGACTAGCGCAATTAATGTTCTGACAAACAGCCTTACATTAGGTGTATCTAATCAACTTGATGGAACATATGGATCTACAGGATCTGGAGCAACATATACAAATAACACCTATTTTTATAATAGTTTTGGCTATAGAGGCATTGTAACAGTTTCATCTGCCTGCGCTTATGGATCTAATTCATTACCAACAGGATTAGCAGTTTTTACACCAGTTATTGATTCGCCAAGTCATGTTCAACAGGTGTCAACAACCTTTAAATCAGGACAGTATTTTGTTCTGAATGTGATTAAAGGGCTTGTTTATCAGGTATACACAAATAGTTCGCCTGGGTCAGCACTAAAAATGGCTGTTTATGAAGAAGGTAATACAACTGGACCTTTACTTGCATCTTCACTTTCAAGTACGGGATCTGGAGGAAATGCAAATGATGTATATCTATCATTTACTTCGCCACTTTCCGGTCAAGTCAGAGTTCTGATAAATCGCAAATCGGATTGTTCTGCAACTAATATAACTGGATTAACTGTAAACGTGAACGTTAGTGGAGGCAATAATACACAGGATAGTAGAACAGCCGCAGGTACAAACACCTGGATTGGTCAGGTGTATGATAGCAACTTTAATTATCATACATTTGATAATTACCTTGGATATTATAATATAGGTTCGGAAACTATTAATGAGAATTTTGGTACAGGGGCATCTTGGCCGAGTGATGATGCGACAAGCTTTAGTATCTATTCTAATGGTACTATAAGGGCTAATGTATTGGATTACACATTCAATGTTAGCTATTTTATGAATTCAACACGTAAGGGCTTTTACAGTGCTGTTATAGTTAGCGACGATGGAGCAGAACTTACGGTTGATGGAAATATAGTTTATAACCATTGGGATCCTCATAGTCCTACTACAAATAACAACGTACTTCTTTCTTTAACTGGTAGTAGTTTGTTAAAGTTAGACTATTTCGAACAAGGCGGACAGAATGGAATTAGCTTTAATATAACGCCAATACTTATAAACAACCTGTCTGTTAATAATTCACAGGTATTATGTAAAAACACTACTGGATCATCAATATCAGGAGATGACTTTCCTACAACTCTACCAACCGGAATGTCTGGCAATAGTTATCAGTGGTATTATAGTACGCCAACAGATCCTACAAGAAGAATTATAACTGGCGCAACTAGCGCAACTTATACTCCGATATCATCATCTGCACCATTCAATAATGTGGTAGGAGTTTATTATTTATATAGGGTTGCAAAGTTAAGTACAACAAATAATTATGATCCTAATCCATATAATGCGACGAATGAATCAAATGCTGCAACTGTCAGAGTCAGAAGCTGTCCAAATTATTGGATAGGAGATGTTTCTAGTACCAATTGGAATACTGCTTCTAATTGGTCAGATGGTAGTGTGCCTCTTTCAGGTGATTATATTGAATTTGCTACTGATGCAAATAATGGAGTTGGTAATGCTGCTAAAAATGATTTGATTCTAGATAACAACTATACGGTTGGCAGCTTTACTAATCAATCAGGAAAGCAATTAATCATCGCCCCAGCCACTAGCTTGACAGTTACGGGAGCAGTCACGACAACAAATAGCAATCAAATTCTAATACAGTCAGCCCCTAGCCAAGCTAATGGTTCGTTTATATTCCCGCAGTCTACAACTGCATATGCTACTGTGCAGATGTATTCCAAAGCAAAAAAAGCAGCAAGTCTGCCGCCGACAGCACCAGATGGATATGTACCTGTAGATTTTTATTCCTGGCAATATTTTGGTGTTCCAATAACCCCTTATGTTGTAGCAGATCCTACTTTTGCCGGCTCATATTTGGAGAAGCAGAACGAAATAGGAGATTATGATCATAAGTGGAGCGAGTTAGGAAATTCAGACCAATTGAAACCATTTCAGGGTTATGCTATTACACAAGATAATCCCACTACTATCTTTTTTAGTGGTAAGTTAGTAAATACTGATCAAACATATACGCTTCCTTACAGTGGTCTGCCAAATACAGACTTTCCAGGACAAAGTTTACTCGCTAACCCATACACGGCAGCTATTGATATTAATCAGTTGGTGTTTAATAGTGCTCAACAAACGGTCTATTTATACAATACAGGTTCATACGGGGAGTGGTACAATAATGCTACTTCTACTGGGAACAGCAACGGACAATATTTAGCAATTCCTAAAAATGCTACCCCTGTAGGAAGTCTTCCAAATGACATTCCATCGATGTCAGGGTTTATGGTTAACGCAAATGCTGGCGGTGGAAGTATAAATATAAATTACAGTTCAGTAATCAAAAACGTAAATCCACAACGTGCTCCGGCTGCAAATAAGGCTTCATCCTCAGATAAAACCTATATAGAAATAGCGTTGAATGGAGAGCATACTTCAGACCGCATGTGGTTGATTGATCAACCGGGTACTACCCATGGATTTGATAATGGTTGGGATGGACTTAAATACTCCGGTGCTTTAGGGACTCCTATGCTTTTTGCCATGGAAGAAACAGGAAATTATCAGGTAAGTACTTCCGACAATTTAAACAATACCTATCTGGGCTTTCAGGCAGGTGTAGATGTGGAAGACACACTTACGTTTACGCATGCCAATATTGCATTAAAATACGATGGTCTTTATTTGGTAGATTTAGTTGAAAACAAGGTTGTTGATATAAGTACCTCCGGTACGCAATATGCATTTAAGGCCGAATCGACCGCTTCTCCGGTAAAACGGTTTAAAATTGTTACAGAGCCTTATGTCAAGGATGCAGCCGATTTGAACACTCAGTTGAAAGTGTTTAATGATAATGCAACTGTTTTTGTTGATAATCAAAGCAATGAAAAAGGCGAGCTGTATTTTTACGATATGATGGGTCGGTATTTAAAGAAAGAGATTTTTGGACCTAACAGTATTTCCTCCTTCTCTGTGATTACTAAAAGTGGGGCATATGTTGTAAAAGCCGTAACGGCATCTGAGAAAGTAAGTAAACGAATCATAGTAAACTATCAAAGTGAATAATAAAAAGAAAAACATATTAGTTTGGATTTTTACATGGGCAGTCTTGCTCCTGGTGGTACTTTATTCGCCTATAGGAAGTCCTGATTTATATTCGTCGTCCGATTATGCCGGAGTACCGAATGCGAATTTTAGTGAGAATAGCATCGGGAATGGAGCAAATTTCAGTTCCGAATCAGGTAGCGATAATGACTTAGATATTCCGGATTATAGTGACGATGAAAGTCCTACCAAGCCTTCTGTCGGATATAGTTATTCAGCTCCGGCGAGTGATAATACATCATCGGGTACGGCGGCTTCTTATAGCACCTCAGGTTCGCAAACGTATCAGAATTCAAAAGATGGTTCGTCGGGTAGTACGGGTGGTGGAGGAAGCACTTTTATCTCCAATAATGGTTCAAGCGGTGGTAGTGATGCAAGCTCTGCTGTTTCCATGAGTAATGGTGGTATTACTACTTTATCATCCAATGTAACTACCAACTCAACTTTACAAGCTGCTCCGCCAACACAGTCAGCAGCAGGGGGACATCATCCACCTCATGATCCTAAAAATCCTATCCCTGTTGGTGATGGTTGGGTCTTTTTACTACTTCTAGCAGCAAGTTATGGTATTATAAAGAAACGTTTTTTTGCACATTCATAAGCCCCTGTATTTATTTATCAACCCACGTTATTTCCTGAAAATAACGTG
>Ga0302284_1000689_pt1 | contig 15463 bp, 6 predicted proteins | sample III_Fen_E2_1_FD_198760 | JGI IMG/M metagenome (GOLD analysis project Ga0302284, IMG submission 198760) | Peat permafrost microbial communities from Stordalen Mire near Abisko, Sweden - III_Fen_E2_1 | ecosystem: Environmental > Terrestrial > Soil > Wetlands > Permafrost | place: Sweden: Abisko...
ATTTATTGGCGTGACAAAAAAAGAAAGAAACTTATTTTAAGTAAGATCATCTAAAAAGTTGGGATAAATGAACTCAAACAAATGGACAAGAGGAATGTCAAACGATTCGTTATTAAGCACGATGAACGAAGAGAGGGATATGATAAAAATATTAGCTGCTGGACCATCTAGCCATAAACTGTTGTCTGAAGTCTCAAAGACTAAGATAAATGAGTTTAGAAATCTCTCAGAGCAATTCTTAGAAGGGAAAAAAGTTCCTAAGCTCTGTGGATAATAAAAAAAACTACTCCTAGAGCAACATTTACATCTTGATTCGATCAAGGATTCATAGTAATACTACAAATCATTTTATTTGGATTGGTACTAAAGTTGTTTGTTTGATTATTAGAGATCTTAGAAAAAGAGTGTTGGTAGGAAAAAATGAACAGCAAAGAGAGTAGATTCAATCTTACCAAAACAAACTGAAATTGAAATTGGAGAAACAAGTGCAAGTATGTTAAATAATCATAATTGTTGTTTGAGAATTGAAAACACATTGTTTTGGATTAAAAGGAATAACTTGAGCGTAAAACTGAAGTCGATAAATAAGTTCACATTCGTTCTAAGTAGTTCGAAAAGAAGATCGCTGATAAGTTCTGCTAATCCGAATAGCTTTTACGTGTAAATTAGCAAGAGCGTGAGGCTCGAAGCAGCATTCCTGGGATAAAAGATTTATTTTTGAAAAATTTGATACAACAAAACTAAGATTCGTCTCTGATCTAAGAAAGCAAAGAAGAATAAGAAAACGTTAGTTTATTTAAAGTTAGCTCCCAGAGACTAAGAGATTTATCAAAGCAATATGATCTAAAGAGATTTAATGAATTTAAGAAAGAAAAGGAAGCTTCTAGGCTTAAGAGAGAGGAAATGAAAGCTGAAGAAGAGAAAAAGAAAAAGGAAGAAAGTGAAAAAGCTAGTAGTTTTGTTATCACTAAAGATGTATGGGAGAAAGCAATTGAAGCCTACAAACATCACAAACATTGCAAGATACCTAATTTTGGGCTTGTAAAAACACCTATTTTCAAATAGCAAGGACAGGAAGAAATGATAAAAGCAAACAAAATTGAGTAAAAAAATAGAATCAATTAAGGAGTTTTTTCACCATTAGGCCGTGCTTAAAACCATCCTCAGATAGATTTCTAGAATATTGTAAAAAATAAATTGATTAGTTTGGATATTTTGAACATAAAATCAACAATTTATAATTGGTTTTTATTATTTTATTTTTAAGTATTAAAGAGTTAAGAAAATCAAACTGTACACTACTCTGTACGAGAAGATGAAAGGACCTAAATCATGCCGTATTTCATTTATATTTATTTTCAAAGATAGTTAACAATTTTAATGTTATTTTAGTTCTTGAACATAGATTAGAAAGTAGTCTCAACTAGGCAAGAACAGTATGGGGATAAAATTTCTTGAAAAATAAGAAATCAAATAATTTCAAGATTAATTAATCATAACATTTTCTCAATGAAAGCAATTTACCATCAGTTGTTTAAGGAAAGCTACCGTTTTAAGATAAGGATATTACAGCAATAGAAAATAAAAAGGTGCAAATGATACAAGGCTGGAATTCAGCTAGAGCACCTCGTGTTCATAGTTACTAACGTAAAAGTAGTAGATAACGTTCTAGTTCTGATTTCAATGATAATGGAGATATATCTTTGGATCTTCAAGAAAATTCAACGAGAAGATAGACATAAATTAATTCAGTTCAGCAAAGTAATAAAAGTGTTTAGTCTCAATAAGATGTTAATTTTGAAACATCTCGTTCGAAAACTAAAGGAGTTCTCAACAAATGAAATATCACCTTTATTTGGTTGCCAATTAGAAGAAATTTAGTACTTAAAAATCAAAGTCATTCTATTATCTCCATTTCTTAGTGTTCTTTTTAGGACGCCTTTCAATTAAACCATCTCCTCTTTTGGAATAGACCTAATTCATAATTGTTTTGTTAAAAACTCTCATTCTTTTCATTTATTTGCTATTGTAAAAATAACACCAATTTCAGACACTCTCCCCTTTAGTTAAATTCCCTTCCTTTTTTAGATCATTTATATCTTTCTAATTTGCTGCAAGTTTTGCACTTTTTTAGTCTTAATGCATATCTCCCCTCCTCTCTTTTTCTTTTCTCTATTAAATTTCTTTCCATTTTATTCTTAACGATGTTGAAAATTTATTTTTCAAGGATTTAGCTTAAAATCTTCTTTTTTCTTTTTAAACAATAAAACCTATATATTTAAGTCAATTTACTCCTCACAATTCAATATTAAATGAAGCTAATTAACTTTTTTTTGTTTTAGTATTTTTTGAGAAAAACAACTTTCTTCTAATTTATGAGCGGGAAACGATTTTTCCCAAAAATTAATCAAATTTCATGCAGAAAAGTCTGTTCGAAGCCTAATGTTTATGTAATCTTCTTAGAAATGGAAATGATGTTCCTATAGGCACTAAAGCTAAACCAAAAAGAGTTAGAGTCTATGCTTTCTATGAAAAAGAGAATCAAGATCAGCTTCATTATTTAAAACATCCATTTCTTTAGGTCGAAAATAACTCATCTAATTCAATAATTGAACCTCTCTTTCGCTTCCAACTTCGTCAGATCACTAAACTAAATCAATCTCTTTCGTCTTAAGGACGCATGACATTTGATTTCTGGGAAGGTTCTAAAGAAAAGATAGCCCATTTATGTCTCAGTCTACTATCTGAAAAGTAAATTGAAAAGTTAATTGCTTGCATAAAAGGACTATTGTAAAAATTCGTAGATCAATCCAAAAGACAAAGTGAATAATTAGCTTCAAATAACAATTTTGAATAAAACAATCAAGAAATTGAAAGAAATTCATAACAAATATCAAATGATTCTAACTAAGCAATTGAACAATCACCTAGAACGATCATTTAAGCAAACTCACTATGGCCAGCTAATAAACCGAAGCCTTTTTAATTTGTTCCTGAGAAAAGAACTCCAATGAATAATCTTTAGATATGCCCTCCAAGACCAAAATAATCTTTAGTTGAAGATAAGGAAATCTTTAAATTTGAGAAAAATAATCTTGAAAAAACTCTTTCAAAGATAATAACAAATACGAGTTTATTTTCAGATATTTCTACAGATAAAAAAGTTAAAGTAAATAAAAGGAGAGCATAATCAAAAGGATAAGAGAATGATGTTGAGTTAGACTAAGAAGAAGTTGTTTTTTTAGATTCTAACAGCAATAAAGCTCACAAAGAACCTGAAATTGGTAAAAAGTAGAAATTGAAATCAAATAACAAGATTAACAATTCATTTACTACATTTACTATTGATGAAATCAAACAACAAAAGACACTTATTGAGTAATTCAATTAATTGAAATAGAATTTAGATAAGTAAAATCAATCTGTTTAAGTTTACTCAAAGGATAAGAGTAATAATAGTACTTTAGAGAATGATGATGCATACTCAAGTAGAAACAATAAAAGTTTAGATGAAATTAACTTAGCAACTATTAAAATCAAATAGTTTGACATTTTCAATGGGAAATAAGCAGAAAAGGATAAAGTCTAGGTTATTCAACCAGACAAACAGGAATTGATACCAGCAATAAACAAAGATTTTCAAAAAGTTAGCGAAAACTAAAAAGTTCTAGAAATATCAACATTTTCAACTGAAAAACATTAAAAATAGCGATAACTTGAAGATGAATAGGAATTATTGTAACAATAAGGAATTCTAGAAGAAAAAAGGAAATTAAGAGAGCAGCAATTAGCTCTTTATGATAAACAATTACTACTTACGTAACAAGAAAAATAAATGAAATTGAAGCTAGCCGAAAAAAAAATCAGAGATTTACAAGAAGAACATAGACAATTAGAAACAACTGAATAGGAAATACTGCAAGCGCGTTAAGGAATCAGGAACTCTTTTATGAGATAAGAGGAATTATATTATTGTGGGAAAAAAGGAGACGAAACATAATATGAAAAGGAGCAGAAGATGTTATAACTTGAAACTGAAAAGTAGTTGCAAGAAGGAAATTAACTGAAATATTCTTCATTTTAAGATAAACTAAAACTCATCAAGGAAAAGTAACAATAATAGAAGGTTATTGTCAATGGGGGTAATAATAGCAATCAATAAAAGAATGAAACAGGCAATAAACTAGGTTTAAAGAGAAGAAATCCATTTGAAAGTAATGAAGAAGAAGATAATATAAATTCAAGAAATTAGTTTTAAATTTAAAAAAGAGCAGCTGAGAATGAGCAGTAGTTATAAGATTTACTCTAAAACAATTAGGAAGAATTGAATAATTCATTTATTTATATGTCTCCAACCGATTAAAGTAAAGAATCTGATAACTAGACTGCAAGATCAAAGGCATTGTAGATTCTAGGTAGAAAATCTAATAATTATGGGAAAGAAATTATTGCATCTGGAGATTCTGTGAGTTTATTGAGTGTGAAGAAACAAAATGAATGTAATAATGGAGTAAGTGTTAAGAAATTAGGTAAAAAATATGTATAAACAGTAGAAAAGATTGTTATGAGAACATTGAATGATTCTACAGATGAAGAATGGAAGAAATGCTTGGAATTACTGTCCGAGAGATTATTAGGACATGTTATGTTGTATTTAAGGATATCTGAGAGGATAAATCTTAGGCTTTTAAGCTAGAAGTTTAATAAAGGGTTTATGTACTCAATTAGTAAATTAATGTTAACGTAAAGTGAATTACCTTATTCCGTTGTTCGATCTTTTCTGTAATCGCCTTAAGTATCTCATTTAGAACTAGGAAGGCTTCCTTTAGTTCCTCCTTAGAAGCTCTAATCTTTATTTACCCTTTCCTCTATTAAAATGATAAATCTTACAAATTATATTGCACTTTCCGATGAATTACTCTTGCATATTGAAAGAACATCAAGTAATCTTGAGTCGATGATTCTTCCTTATTTTTCTAATATAAATTAATCTTAGATTCTTCACTTGCCTAATATTTTATGTAACCTTACTCATTTAAGCTTCAGCAGCTCTTTGCATGGATACTACAGTAATCCAGCAATATCTGATATGACTCTAGCTGTGGTAATATGCAAATTGCCTTGCCTTAAATCCTTCTCTGTTTTCACTGTCACATCTTCTTTCTTTAGATATCTTCAGATGACTGCACAAAAAGTAAACAAATACAATGTTATTATTCTTGTAATAATAATATTTTGTTTGTTCAAGGAAAATATATCTTTGGAGAACATGAAGAGCTTGGAGATAATTAATTTAAAACTCAGTAACTTCAGTTCGTCGTCTGATGAAACACTTCTAGAATAATTAGGTTTTCTTAAACATATTGAGAAACTTAGAATCCTTAATTTATTAAGGAAAATACCTGAGTTAGATTTTGAGCAATATCATCCTTCCAAGGAAGTTATCACAAAGATATTTAGTAGTTTCGTTAATCTTATGTGTCTTACTGTTGGAGACTGGGGAAGTAATGATATTCTTACATGGATTTCAAGAAGTATTTGTTATATTAAGGAGATTGAGTTAGTTTCAAATATTATTGACGATAGTGGATTAGTTGAAATTCTAAGATCATAACATAATCTAGAAATAGTTGATATACGAAAAGCACATAAAATAGAAGGAGATTGTTTTAAAGAAGTGTCATAAAGCAACTTAAAAGTTGTTAAGACTAATATGGATAAAAATAAATTAATTAATCTTAAATAATTGTTTTTAAAATCGAAATATCTGTCACATGTACGTCTTTTCAATATTTATTGATTGTTTAGTTAAATAAATAAGTATTCAGTGGTTGTTTGATACTTCGTTTAGTGACAAATAATTAGAGGACTGTAGAGTTAGTAAATCACAAAAATAAATCTTTATTGTTGAGAAATGAATTGTATTTTTCTTAGTTTTAGCTTTTGTGATTACAAAAGAGAGATTAGTAGAGTAAGCAAGCAAATATGCATTTAAAGCTGTTTGGGTATTTAACGTAATGAATCTACTTGAATATGATATGATATTCATATCTTGTTTGTCTGAAGAAAAAATTAATAATAACAATTAAATTCTGATGCATGGGCAATCCTTGTTGTAAAATAGCAAATCAACCAATCACACAAGAAACAAATGTTTCTAAGGTCAAAAAAGTAAAATAGCGAAGGTAAGATAATGCATCTCGAGAGTCTTCTTTAGATCTTGGTTCCTCATACAAGCAAAATACAATCAAAGAAATGAAGCTTAAAGAGATTAATCCACAATATTTCTGCAGAAAAAGCAAAATAATCCCTGAGATTTCTAGCATGTATTAGCGGGAGACAGAATATTCTGCGCGTTGGAGCAATATCTGCGCTAGCCATTGGGAAACTAATGCAGATATCAAGGATAGTGTAATTCTATTAGCTTTCTAATCATAATATCTTCCAGGTATGCGCAAAACAATAGCCATTTTGAAAGTGCAAGTTCTATGATAAAACATAGATTTGTAAATGAATTCGTTGTTAATGACCTATCTAAATAGATAAATACAATTCAAAATGGTTATTATTAATACAGACAAAAATGTAATAGCAATTGGATTAAAGTAGTTTTATAACAACTCTTGCTTGTGTTAACTAGGAAAAGAAGTTAAATATGGAGACACAATCGTTTTGAGAAATCTAAAGCAGGCTAATTACCTTTTCTGCAAATACGAGAAACACGTAAAATTTGATAAGAAAAATATAGTAAAATTAGAAGAGGAACTCACTGATCAGAACGAAATGTACTTAACTTGGAAAATTATTAAACAAGAAAGATCAACTGAAGAGGCTAGTTATAATATAATACAAAATGCTGTCTTGAGAGAAAGAGAGAAAGTAATTCTAGAGCATGTTTCTACTGGATGCTTCTTAGAGACAAATAAGAACTTTAAACTTTCATAAAAACCTCCAATAAATCTAGGATTGCTGGTTTCATGTGGGTAACCTAATAAAATTGTTAATGACCAACAATGGGAAATCGAATTACTTTAGACAGACTCTAATGAATCAAGAATAGCAGTGAATTCATTATTTAAACTTCGCCATTGTGAGACTAGAACACATCTTTGCGCAATAGCAAATTAAGTATGTTGCTTAGAGTCGATGACAGAACAGATTGGACTGCAATAACCAGAATCGATTTTTTAAGGAAAAAATGATAAATTGCATCAAACTGCTGAAGAAAAAGAAGAAAAGAAACACAATTCTTAGACTAATAATTCGACTTATTTAAACGAATTACATGCAGTTCATCAAGAAACACTTCTTAATAATGAAGCTCTTAAGAAAAGTCCTTCTTTACGAAATTCTTAAGATAGAAGATAAGAATAAATTAAGATACATTAACTTATCAGTCAGGATGATGTCAATATTAGGGATAAATAGTTAGCAACACAATAAACATAAAGCTGTTATGGCAGTGATGCTAATAAGAGTAATAATGTTCAAGATTTTGATGAAATATAAGCTCTCCTAAACAGATAGATAAATAATCAACTTTTCAAACTCAATATGCTAACTGAAATCACAGAAAAAGAAGAAAAAGTTAAGTTAATGAAATAATTAGAAGCATTTTCGAAAGCAGCATTTAACAGTGATATTTGGTATGTGTCAGAGGTTCTTGAAGCAGCATTGTGAAACAAATCAAATATTCATAAGGAATATTTTAATTTAGAAACAACAAAAAAGTGTATTTTTCAGTTTTCTAATTGGGTAATTAGGGAATATAAAGTATGCCAAAATTAACTTTTAAGATCGTAGCTACCACGAAGGAATTCTTGGAATAATGTGTTTTTACATTCTTGTGGGGGTGCAAGAAATAGAAGATTATTTTTTTAGAACTTTTAATCATACTGCTTGATGCTTTTTTCTTCAAACTATTTCCCTTTTGCTGTGGGTTATTCAAAACAAATTAGAACAATAAATATATCTACCCGGACACAGACATACATATCCACTGACGCTGCTTGGATGTAAAAAAAACCTTCAAGCCCAGGTGGAAAGGAGAAGACAGAAAATGAGGGGTCGGAGAAGGAATTGAATAGCGAAGATGATCTTGAGAGAAAAGCTAAAATGTAGGTGAGTTAAATGCAGCTGATGAAGCTTATCCTAAGCAAAGGTATGAAGAATAATCTTGTTGGGATATGATTTGGAGATCCAATTGAATATTTTTTAGAGTAATTATTCGAGAAAATCAAGCAGCTGATGGATGAAGCATGTAGTCTAATAGATCGAAGTTTATTTCAGGAATCCAATTTCTTACTTCAATAAGCGGAAGAAATCATTGAAGTAAAATATCGTGTTTTCATATGTGTTCTCAAAATATGTTTTGTAATAAAAATAGTTCGCAGCAAACAAAGGAAAATCGATTGAGAGGAATTTAATCATAACTGTTCTTTACAATCGAGCATGCTCTTATCAAGGGTACAATGAGACAATTTCTCTTATTTTTTTAATTCTAAATTCCTAATTCATTTTATCATTAGTTTGTGGAAATTAGACAAGTGTAATAAGTACATTGATGCAGTTATTTATAACTTGGAAAGCAATCTAAAAAATGAATCTTCTAATGGAAAAGACAGACCAGTTTCAGCTGATAAATATGCTGCAAAAGTCAAAACATAAACTTTCTTAGTGAAATGTTATCTTTAGTAATGTGCTATCCTATCGTAACTAGTGTTGTAAGTTAGGAAATTATGGGTTTTGAGTAGCTGTTTATTATTTTATGTTTTGCTAGACATCAGAAAGCCATTGAGACAGCGAAAAAGACAATAAAACTTATCGAAGAAATGTACAACTCAATCCTTGCAATTTGTAAGGAAAAATCATATCAATCGTAAAGTCTCCCAACGTGTAATATAACTAATCAGAGACTTAAATAGCTATCTAGTTAATCATCATAAGCAACTTTAGAGACAAAATCCTCACCTCGACCAAACTCTGCTATGAAATCTAGCACTAAACTAACTCCCAAACACCAAAGTGAATTAACTAAATAACCTGAAAAATTTAAAAATACGTTAAATTCCGATTTGGAAAGCTAATTCTTCACAAACCTTAAAAAAATAGCAAAAGAGGAAGTTATCTTTTCAAGGTTGATTCCAGAAACAGCTCTGTAATTTCTAGAGAAATTTAACGGCAAAGGAATATTTAATGTAAATATTGGTTCGTAAGGTTGTAATCTACTTAAAAACGCACGATAATCGATTTATTTCTGGAAATCCAATCCAGAAAACAATGAAAAAAACATGAGACAGGAGTTGAATGTGTAGGTTAAAAATTCAGAGGAAGATAACCGCAATATTCTTGGGATTTAAAATGGCTAAGAGTGGATCGAGTAGTTCAATATTGGATCGATTATGCATATGTCTTCAGTCTCGTATGAGGAATTTAGTATGAGTGAAGACATTCTTTTTGAACTTACTAAAAAATAACTTGTAGAAAAGGTAGTATTTTTATTAGGGATTGTAATTAAACCAGTAAGGATAGGGATCCTACCGATTGAGGGAATTAGCTTTCCTCTAAGATTTAATTTAAGAGCGATTTGATTGAAAGAAAGAACTGCAAATATAATTATTGGATTCCTCTAGTTTAATATTATGCACTTGATAATTACCTTGAAGATTAATCTATTGTTTGTTTCTCTATTAAATTAGATGTTGTTCCTTTCGATTTGTTTCTTCACGATCGCTACGGAGATTCGCTTTGTGGAGCTTGATCTGCAAAAGACACTTGCAAAGGGGTAGCAATATGATCTAATGAAGCAAGAAGCATACCAACAAAGTGAAATTTACCATCTAAAATCGATTGAAATTGTCTGCCAAGCTGTAACTTGCTATTCTCCTTACATAACGCATCTCATAAACAGCTACCACAAACACTACAACGCTTCCTTAGATATGATTGTAAACAAAAAAGAGATAGATTTATTGATTTGAAAACTACTTTAATTATCTTTTAGGAGGAAGAGGTATCGATATTATCTCAGGTTTCTCACACTGAAGAGTAGTTACTAAAGTATCGTGATTACTCCAACTCAAAGAACGAACAACTTGATCTAGCTGAAACATCTGATACCAACGATAATCTTAGAATTAATGAGGATATTCTCCCTAAAGATTTATCGCTGAATAGCAGCAAATAATTTACTCCATAGAAATATACTTATTCTTCTAAGCCAGCGGAACAAACAACCAAGACATTTCAACCTTAATTAGGATCACCTTCTTCTTAAAATGTCATCTAAAATAGTAGTTAAAATTAGCTAAATTAAGACAAAAATTAAAGAAAAAAATCACCGCTCAATCGTTCAACAGCTGAATAAGAAAAAGAAGAAGGTATTAACAATTTCGGAGAATAGAAACGACCAGTTTCTCAGCATGTCTCTTCAACAGAAGCGAGTGAACTTGGCAGCACGATACAGACAATTAAGATCAACAAAAATAACCCTGCATTCTAAAAGAAGGTGAATTTATTTATTAGAGAATATTTTTAAGATTATTATTCCTTTAAATTCAAAACAGACTCCACAACTAGACTTAGAAACCATTAATTCTTCATCTGTGAGCAACTAAGCTACATAAATCAATGGAGGAAGCTCAAAGATCATACGAGATTCAGCAACACAAGAATAAAATATCAGGAAATCAAGTCCTACAAATTCAGATGATTCTCGGAAGAATTAGGCAATGCGCTCAAAAGAAAACTAAGTTTAACCACAAGAGGCTAAATATTCTTAGAACAATATGAACTAATTTTAAATTTTACGTAACTATGCAGCATGTAATAGAACAAAATTGCAAGGATGTATGTGGTTTAATTCCTTATTTTTTTGTATAACAGAAAATGGTTCACCAAGACAAAGTCAAAGCTAAATTAAGACAATTTTCCAAGGAAAGGGAAGTCCGACATCTCAGCAAGGTTAACCTTAATAATATTCTCCTCAAAGTTAATCTGCTTCTCAGATCTAATTTCCATAATAGCAAGGTACTTTTTCTAGAACATCAATTGATCTTCCTTTCCTTGTTCATTCCGTAATCTTTTTTCTTCTCCAGTTTAATTTCAACAGATGACACCGCAATAATATTTTCAGACTTAATAACTGCAATTACAGTAAAACTAAATTATCTAATAGCAATTGTTGCTTCAACAGTAACAGCAATAACAAGGATAATATTTAAAATAAACTCCAAATAATAAAATATCGTAATCTCAAATATCACCTACAAACTCATAAATTCTAAGCTAATCACAATAAATCATGCCAGGATAGATAGCCTCTTAAGGAATGGCAGGAAAAGGGATGAGTAATAGTGCTATTTAGCTTTAAATACAAAATTCTTAAATTAATTAAAAGGGAATTAGAAACTTTAATGAACCTGATTTCCGTATTCATACCAGTGATCCTCGCTATATTGATGATAGAAGTGGTAGCTCCACGTACAGAAGCACTGGTTAGAATTATGCATCTAGCAAAAGTATACCTTCATCCTCTCCTGATGGTAGATCTCCAAATAGTTCGATTTTAAAAGGATCAAGTAGCCAAAGAAACATTCAAACTACTACCAATTAATAAAAATATCCGCCTTAAATCCAAAAACAACTTGCTTCATAACCACCTGGAAACCCAAAAGTAGCTCCAATACAAGTTTAAACTTTCAAAAATAACAAACTAGGGGAGATGAATCCTTCCCCTAAGCAAGGACATAATTTCTTAAACCAGTTCGATTTTACTAACACCAAAACCCCAGGATTCTCACCTATAAGCTCAAAAGAATTCTCCAATCCTCAAATGATAAATTCCGCAAGAGGGTCTCCTCCAAATGGTTCAAACTCAAAGGGAATACCAAAACTTGACTTCAATCAGATCCCTAACCCCGTAACAATTAAACCAGAGGATAATGTAAGATTCTTTTCAGCTCGAGACAACTCAGCTAAGAAAATAAATAATTTTATTGGAAAAGCAATGAACTGAAAAATGATTAGCCAATTTCAGATTTTTAATCAATTTGAGCTTAATGTTTATATTTTCTTTTTTAACTAATCCTGTACTAACGTGTATTTCTTATTTACTTCATATCTTTAAGCTTATTTTTATATTTTTGTTTGTCTGATGTACTGGATGTAATTCAGATGCATTTCAGAAGAAAAAAAGATAAAATAGATCAATTCTTGAAATTACAATAAATTAACGTTATATAAAATCAAGATAACGAACATTTTCAAAAACTAGTTGCGAAAATGAATAAAAGCCAAACTAAGAATTCCTTTTTCACTAATGCTTAAAGCTGCTTGCTTAGTAGAATAAAACGAGAATGCATGAGTGAGTTATTCCCTAATAAATTCATATGCAAAGTTGTTTTTTTTTAAATTCTGGTGAGAATAAGAGTGGGAGAATCTACTTGCGGAATTACTGGAAGACAGTGATAATTAATTTTTTTACTCGTTTAATTTGAACAGGGAAGAAAGCTAGAAAGGATCAGAGGTGAAGAGTGAGAGAGAGAGAGTCGATTCTCATCAAAGAAAGATTAGCAAAGTGAATCCTGGCAATTATTATTAATTTCCCAAGAAATAAACAAACCACAGCTGAATACTCTTCCATTTACTTTCTCATCTAGTTTAGCCTGAAAGCAGGCAAAAGCCCATCACTATTAGAATATCCTTATCTAAGCAATCATCTCCTGTTAGATCCATGAGCTTTTCAACATTAGCTTCACAAAATGCATAAAACAATCTTTACTCTACTCCTCACAATCAAACACTCTAAGCATCATACTTGCATGCCAATTCAGATGACTTTAATTTAATGAATCAGAACTCGCAAGACAATAGTACAAGTAGTGCGGCTTCTTCCAATGGAAACATAAGCTTATCTAACATTCATCATCAATATGCAAGAGGTAATTGTACAGATTGGGTATTCTGTTATGCTTGAAAAGCATTTCAAACTTTCATTTTCTCCATTAAAAAGAGTTTGAACCTAAGAGCTCACATATTTAGATATTTTGAATAGCTCATACACACTTTAAGCTTTGCAATTGCTCTTAAATATCTAACATTCTTTTATTGGATAGATTTTTAATAAGAAATGGAGGAATATCAAGATCGAAGTCACCACAATAACGATTCTTAATAAGGTAAATAAAATAAGTTTAAAGTGCTTTTTTGGCGACATTCTGCTTTTGCACTCAATCAGGCGAAGAGGAATCATCAGAATTAAGTGAAATAATGGATGAACGATAATTTATTAGAGTCTCCACTGCGCCACCACGTCCTCTCACCGATTTAGAAGAATTCAAACGCAGCTTTGAATTCTCCCTTCTCGAGCAAGCAATACTGACATCCTCCAAACTTATCTAAAAAGACTATCAGAAATTCGATCTAGATTCGATTGAAGGTTAGAAAATATTCAGAAAGTTTCTCTCCATCATCGAGAAATTGATAAAGGTAGAATAATAGCAAATAAATAGATTATGTGGGTTTATTTTAGTTATCATTTTATTAATAATCGCCCCTTCCTTTTTCGTTTCATTTTACTTTTCTAAACTTCTAGCTCGCTGCTCTGTGGCTGCAAACAAAATCAGCTCAAATCAAACTAAAATTAAAAAAATAATATCTATTCATCCTTTTTAGCGTTATGATTTGCTTTAGATTTCACTACTAATTATTGAGGAGAACTTTGATTTAAAATGCTTTAATATTTTTCTTTTGATAAAAGGCTTTTGACTGCACAACTGCATGCCGCGATTATCGGGATAAGTTCTCAAAAGCATACAAGATTCTTTATAAAAATGGAGAGTTATGCTATCTTACTGAAATTCTTGATAGCGCTTAAGAAGGTACAATCATACAAATTAAATTATTAATCTAAGTTCTTCTTAACTCATATTTACATAGGTTTCCCGTATCTCTACGTGAATGGAGAAAAATACATTTTTACTTCGGAAGTATTGGGAGCAGGTCAGAATCTTTTGAATAGTTTTTTTAAGCTGTAACACATCATGCGAAATGCATTTACTCGTACTTGTTAAGAAAATCTTACCATGCCATCTTCCGCAATCAAGAAAGAGATAGCAACTAGCTTAGAGAAATTTGATTTTTATTGGGCAAAATTTGAATAGGTAAATAGAAAAAACATTTGATTTTCATAATATTTTTGAAAAGAGTTTGGTTTTTTTAGTTGAATAGTTATTCTTTTACTAACAATAACTTGCTTGCATTAAATTAGTTGTATGTAATGGAGTTAATGGCAATAGAGACAGAAGCAAGGAGATATGTTTAAAATGCAATCGAAATAGAAAAGGAGTTATCTTCGATTGAAATCAGAGAAAAAATAAAAGGCAGATTCTTTGTTCAAAGTTAAGATTTTATTAGTCTACGGTAGAATCTGTGTAAATACATAGCGAAGATGAATTCAGTTGCAAATATGGAAGGAAAAGGCAGAGACGATCTTGACTTTGAAATATTATGTTAAGCTGAAGGCATTCTTCGTAGAGTCACTAATGAGTAATCTCGTGCTGTAAGAGTCTTAGCTGAAGAAATCAAAACTAATTTTTAAAATCTCAGAAATCTATTCAGAAAGTATGAATAAAACATTGAAATGGTCGATCCTTAGCTCAAGAATAACCACGATCTTGTCTCTGCTCTTCAGACATACGAAACATCCTGGGAGAAAGGTATTCAATTAGTTGAAATCATTTTGCCTTCAATCTCTTTTAGATTGAGTTTTGAGTGATATTTCTGCTTTTGTTCTGATTTGTGTTTTCCTTTCCAAACAGGCAAAAATTATTTTTTAGACGGAAAGAAATGTACCTATTTGATACATTTCTCACACATCATAGAGACCACAGCCAACAAATATATTACCTTTTAAGAGCAACTTGACTGCAGAGATGCTGATATATTCCTTAGCATTCCTTGCTTACTTATCTTGAAGCTTCTAGATAGCGATGATAAGAACATATGTGGATTCTTTTTACCTTAATTGCTTGATGAAAAGAGTAAACTTTTCCCGTTGCTAGCAGGCCTCAAGGAAGACTTCTCGCAATGGAAAGAGTTAAAGAAAAGAAATTATAAATATTACAACATCCTTGAAGGACTATTGCTGAATGTAGACACAATTACTGAAGAACAAGCGGCATAACCACTTGGAGGAAGAAGTAATCTATCGATTGGGAAGATCATCCATAAAATAAAATAATTAGCTATGGAAATGCAGAGACACAATCCCATGGAGTGGAATAGCTTCTTAGACGCTGCTCTCTGCTCCTGAATTTTTCTTCCCCACTATTTCTTCTCCTTCAAATATCTTAAACTTTATAATTACATTCTACTTTCCTTGTCTCTTTTTCATTTCCCCCTCTGCAGGAAAAGCAGCAAAAGTGGGGGGGAAATTAATCTTGATAAAATGTATATTCTTGTA
>Ga0302284_1000690_pt1 | contig 15459 bp, 10 predicted proteins | sample III_Fen_E2_1_FD_198760 | JGI IMG/M metagenome (GOLD analysis project Ga0302284, IMG submission 198760) | Peat permafrost microbial communities from Stordalen Mire near Abisko, Sweden - III_Fen_E2_1 | ecosystem: Environmental > Terrestrial > Soil > Wetlands > Permafrost | place: Sweden: Abisko...
CAAACGGGATAATTTAACCTTATAAAAAGGATATTATAATTAAGTGAATTGAATCTCCTTTATGAAAATGAATATCTATCCGAGCAGAAACAAGCATCTGCTTGCTGTCGACTGTATCATATTTGGCTACGATATCCTTGAAAAGGAGATAAAACTTCTCCTTTTTAAACGTATTGTCGAACCAGCTAAAGGAAGATGGTCACTGGCAGGTGGATTCGTTGACCCGGATGAAAGTCTCGATGAGGCAGCCAGCAGGATTCTCAGAAAACTTACCGGACTTGATTCAGTTTATATGAAGCAATCATATGCTTATGGTGAAACAGACAGAGATCCGGGTGACAGGGTAGTCTCTGTCGCATATTTTGCTCTCATAACTATCAGGGATATTGATAAGGAACTGGCTGAACGGAATGGAGTAAGCTGGCGTTCATTATCACGACTTCCTGTTCTGATCTTTGACCATCCTTTAATGGTCAAACGCGCACTTAGCGATCTTCAGAATCAGGTTAAGATCAGACCGGTTGGTTTTGAGTTGTTACCCGAGAAATTCACACTTGTTCAGCTTCAGCATCTTTATGAAGCTATCTACCAGAGAAAAGTAGATAAAAGGAATTTCAGAAAAAAAATATTATCAATGGGAATCCTTGAAAAACTTGATGAAAAAGAACGTGAAACTTCAAAAAAGGGAGCTTATTATTTTAAATTTAATGAAGAGACATATAAAAAATTACGACAGAATGGATTCTATTTCAACCTGGATGTGAACTAACAAAAGTGCCTAAAGTGCCTGGAGTCTGGAGTACTTAAAGTTGAAAGATATGCTGGAAAAACTAAAAGAAAAAGTCTACAAAGCTAACCTCGATCTGGTTGATAACGGGTTGGTTATTCATACCTGGGGAAATGTAAGCGGAAGAGATACGGAAAGCGGACTAATCATTATTAAACCGTCAGGTGTGAGCTACGATTCAATGGAACCTGATGATATGGTTGTGATTGATCCGGAAGGACGGATTGTAGAAGGAAAATATAAGCCTTCAACGGATGCTCCGACGCATCTTCTGCTGTATAGAACTTTTAAGTCATTGGGTGGAGTTGTTCATACTCATTCATCATATGCAACATCATGGGCACAGGCAGGCAGGGCAATACCCCCGTTTGGAACAACCCATGCTGACCACTTTTATGGTGAGGTTCCATGTACCAGATTATTGACACAGTCCGAAACAGAGAATGATTACGAAATAAATACAGGGAAAATAATTATTGAAAAAGTGGGAGATGCTGATCCATTAATGGTACCATCTGTGCTGGTTAATGGACATGGTCCCTTTTGCTGGGGAAAAGATGCCGGGAATGCGGTTTATAATGCTGTAGCTCTTGAAGAGATAGCAAAAATGGCGTTTTATACCGTACTCCTTGGAAAAACAGAACCAATAGATAAATTCCTGCTTGATAAACATTTTAAGAGGAAACATGGGAATGATGCCTATTATGGACAAAACAAGGATAATATTTAAAAACCAGCTTTTTCTCTGTGGCTCAGTGTGAATACTCTGTGGCACTCTGTGTAACAAAAAAATAAGAACTTACACAGAGTTACACTGAGAAGCACAGAGGTTCACGGAGTAAGTCTAATAAATATTTAAATTATGGCAAAAAAATATGTAATCGGAATTGATTATGGAACAGACTCGGTCCGTTCAGTAGTTGTTGATACCACCAATGGAAAAATTGTAGGGACCTCTGTTTTTGAATACCCAAGATGGAAAAAGGGTCTGTTTTGTGATCCCTCAATAAACCAGTTTCGTCAACACCCTCTTGATTATATTGAAGGACTTGAAAAATCGGTAAAAGGGGCAATTGCCGGATTGACACCGGAAGTAGTAAACAGCATAGCTGGAATTACCGTCGACACAACAGGTTCGACTCCTGTTGCAGTCGATATTGACGGGACTCCTCTTTCTATGAAACCCGGATTTGAAAACAATCCTGATGCCATGTTTGTGCTCTGGAAGGATCATACAGCCGTTAAGGAAGCTGCTGAGATTAACAATCTTGCCAGAATGTGGGGCGGCATTGACTTTACCAAATATGAAGGAGGGATTTATTCATCAGAATGGTTCTGGGCCAAAATACTTCATGTTCTGCGTCATAGCGATGAAATACGGAAAAATGCCTGGTCGTGGATTGAACACTGCGACTGGATACCCGCTTTACTAACAGGTAAAACAAATCCTCTGGAAATTAATAGAAGTCGCTGTGCAGCAGGACATAAAGCAATGTGGCACGAAGATTTCAATGGTTTGCCTGACGAAAAATTCCTCGTAAAACTTGATCCTGTATTATCCGGACTCAGAGGAAGACTTTTCAGCAAAACATATACCTGTGATACTGAAGTCGGCAATTTGTCAGAAGAATGGGCTAAAAGACTGGGGCTGACCACTAATGTTAAAGTCGGTGCCGGCACTTTTGATGCTCATACAGGTGCTGTTGGCGGCGAGATAAAACCGTATCAGCTCGTTAAAGTTATGGGTACTTCCACATGCGACATGATTGTAGCACCTATGTCGGAAGTTGGAGATAAGCTCGTTGCAGGTATCTGCGGGCAGGTCGACGGATCTATTATCCCGGGAATGCTTGGTCTAGAAGCTGGACAATCAGCTTTCGGGGATATCTATGCATGGTTTGTCCAATTGCTGATGTGGCCTGTAAACAATATCATTTCAGAGATGAGCTGGCTCGATGAAAAATCAAGAACAAAGATAAGGGAAGAGACTTCAGAAAAGATAATTGCTGAATTGAGCAAACAAGCTGAATTGATTCCCCTCGATGAAACTGCTATAATTGCACTTGACTGGATGAATGGCAGACGTACACCTGACGCTAACCAGGCGCTTAAAGGAGCAATAACAGGGCTATCTCTGGGGTCAAATGCCCCAAGGATATTTAAAGCTCTAGTTGAGTCAACTGCATTCGGTTCAAAAATGATTAATGAACGTTTTATATCAGAAGGAATCCGTATCGATGGAGTAATAGCTATCGGTGGTGTTGCCAAAAAGAATCCTTTTGTAATGCAGATAGTGGCAGATATACTTAATATGCCTATAAAAGTAGCTACCTCAGAACAGACTTGTGCCCTTGGTTCCGCAATGGCTGCATCTGTTGTAGCAGGAGTTTATAAAGACATCCCTTCTGCTCAGAAAGCAATGGGTGGGGGATTTGAAAAAGAATACTATCCTGATCCTGTCAGAGCAAAGAAATATGATATACTTTTCAATAAGTATAAAGTACTCGGTTCGTTTATTGAGAAAAATCAGACTTATTAAAACTCTTTGAGAACCTTTGTGACACCCTTCGTGTACCTTAGTGGTTAAAAATTTTACCACAAAGTAACACAAAGGGAACTCAAAGTAACATAAAGGAAAATAATTGATTAATAATAATTTACTATGAAAAGCTCTCTCTTTTTGTTAACAATTTTATTCTTCCTGGTCATTGGTCAAACCAAAGCTCAGAAAGAAGATATGGTAACTGTTAACCAGCTGGTTTTGATTACAAATCACACAGGCCCGGTAATAAGCAAAGACATTTACGGACATTTTTCAGAACACCTGGGAAACTGTATCTATGGCGGATTGTGGGTTGGTCCAGATTCCAAAATACCAAATACATACGGTATAAGAAACGATGTTCTTTTTGCCCTTCGTGAGATAAAAGTGCCTAATCTCCGGTGGCCCGGCGGTTGTTTTGCAGACACCTACCATTGGAAAGATGGTATAGGTCCCAAGGAAAAAAGAGCTTCCATAGTAAATACTAACTGGGGCGGCGTTACAGAGGACAATTCCTTCGGCACACATGAATTTATGAAGCTGACAGAGTTGCTTGGCTGCGATGCATATATAAATGGGAATGTAGGATCCGGCACGGTAAAAGAAATGGCTGACTGGATTGAATATCTTACCTCCGATGCAGTATCACCAATGACTAAACTCAGGAAAGAAAACGGTCAGGATAAACCATGGAAAGTAAGGTACTTTGCTATAGGAAATGAAAACTGGGGCTGCGGCGGAAATATGACAGCGGATTTCTATGCCAATACCATGAAACAGTATTCAACCTTCCTCCATGACAACGCAGGAAATCAGCTTTATCGTGTTGCATGCGGTCCTTACGACTTTAATTACTCCTGGACAGAAACATTAATGAAAGATGAAGGAACACGAAATATGTTTCAGGGGTTGTCAATTCATTATTATTCTGTTGTTGATGGATGGGGGTTCAAAGGATCTGCCACTAAATTTGATGAAAGGGAATGGTTTGAAACTATGAGGTTGAATCTTCAAATGGACGTCATTATTAAGGGACATTCAGCCATTATGGACAGGTACGATCCTGAGAAAAGAAAAGGACTTGTTGTTGATGAATGGGGTAACTGGTTTAATGTTGAACCCGGAACCAACCCGGGATTCCTGTATCAGCAGAATTCAATGCGCGATGCTATTACTGCGGCGATTCATCTTAATATCTTTAACCAGCATGCCGACAGGGTCAAGGCAGCAAACCTTGCCCAGATGGTAAATGTCCTTCAGTCTGTTATTCTTACCAAGGACGATAAAATGGTTCTGACACCAACTTATCATGTTTTCAGAATGTTCAGGGTACATCAGGAAGCAAAACTCCTTAATCTTGATCTCAGATGCGAAGATTACACTTTTGGCGCCAAAAAGGTACCAGCCATTTCAGCTTCTGCATCAGTTGACAAAGAGGGGAAAGTGCATATTTCCCTTGCAAATCTTAACCCAAATAAACCTGTTACAATAACCTGCCCTTTAATAGGCGATTCTTTCAAAAAGGTTACCGGAGAGGTTCTCACAGCCAGCGAAATGAATTCATATAACAGTTTTGAAAACCCCGAAACAGTAAAACCGGTATCGTTTAATGGATTTACTCTCAAAGATGGAGTATTGAGTATTACAATGCCTTCCAAATCGGTGGTTGTTTTGGAACTGACAAAATAGATTATTCCTGATAGCTTGATGACATTAACATAGGGAGTTGACAAAGTTGAAATCCATTAACCGCAGAGAACCGCTAAGAAAATCGCAGAGGACCGCAAAGTATATTATATCAGCCATTAACTCTGCGGCTCTTTGCATAAACTCTGCGGAACTCTGCGTTAAAACTTACTTTTTCAATATCGCTGAAAGACTACTTGGTGGATCATTTTCTTTCTGAAGGTAATTTGAAAGGGGTTAATATGGTAAAAAAAAGGTGAGAATTATAATATTTCGATTGGTGACAAATTATTAATAACAGAAGTGAGAAATTATGAGAGTATGAAAAATTCTATTAAGGCTCTTTTTACAATAACAGGACTAATTATTTTGTTTTCAGGATGTGGGAAAAAATCCTCAAACAGAGCAGATTATCCTATTCAACCGGTACCATTTACCTCAGTAAAACTGACTGATAATTTCTGGGCTCCGCGGATAAAAAGGAATGCTTCTGTAACAATTCCTATTGCCTTCGGTTACTGCGAAACTACTGGAAGAGTGAAAAATTTCGAAATTGCCGCTGGCCGTGATACAGGTAAATTTCAGACAATATACCCATTTGACGATTCAGATGTATACAAGATAATTGAAGGCGCCAGCTATTCCCTTCAGACATTTCCCGATCCAAAACTCGAAGCATATCTCGATACAATTATCAACAAGATTGGTCTGGCACAGGAACCAGACGGATACCTTTATACAAACCGTACCATTGCTGAGAAACATAATGGCAGAGGGCTCCATGAATGGGCAGGCAAAAACAGATGGGAATTGGACTCGGTACTGAGCCATGAACTTTACAATCTGGGGCATCTGTATGAAGCTGCTGTGGCACACTACCAGGCTACAGGGAAAAGAACCCTGCTCGACATAGCGTTAAAATCTGCAGATCTTGTCAATAAGGATTTTGGCTATGACAAAGTTAAAGTATACCCTGGTCACCAGGTTATTGAAATGGGACTTGTTAAACTTTACAGAGTTACAGGTGAAAAGAAGTATCTCGATCTGGCAAAATTCTTTCTTGATATCCGTGGTCCAAAGGGCCGGTCGTACAACCAGGCTAATCTGAAACCTGTTGACCAGACTGAAGCTGTAGGCCATTCTGTAAGAGCTACATATATGTACTCAGGAATGGCGGACATTGCCGCAATTGAAAATGATGCTACCTATCTGAATGCAATTACTAAAATTTGGGGTAACCTGGTTTACGGGAAGATGTATCTGACCGGAGGAATTGGTGCAACAGGCGGTAATGAAGGTTTTGCTGATCCTTTTGTATTGCCGAATATGTCAGCTTATTGCGAAACCTGTGCTTCTATAGGTGATATCTTCTTCAATCACAGGCTCTTTCTATTGCATGGCCAGTCAAAATATATTGATATCCTCGAAAAAACACTTTATAATTCAATGCTATCCGGAGTATCGTTATCAGCTGACAGGTTTTTTTATCCTAACCCTCTGGAATCAAATGGACAACATCTGCGTCAGGCCTGGTTTGGATGCGCCTGCTGTCCTTCGAATGTTGTACGGTTTGTTCCTGCTATACCCGGGTATGTTTATGCAGTAACTGATAATGAGCTTTATATCAATTTGTTCATATCCAATGATGCAAATATCATCCTTGGCAAAAGAAAAGTTCATATCTCTCAAAAGGCGAATTTCCCATGGGATGGAAAGGTCGAAATAATTGTTAATCCAGAGACAAACAGCAAATTTATTCTGAAAATCAGAATTCCCGGATGGGCTCAGAACGAAGCTATTCCAGGTGGACTCTATAAATTTACTGATCAGGATTCCGAACCTGTTAAACTTAAGATTAATGACAGTCCGACAGAGCTTCAACTTGCTGATGGATATGCTGTAGTTTCGAGGAAATGGAAATCAGGTGACAAGATCGAGGTGGATTTTCCAATGCCGGTACGAAAAGTTGTAGCCGACGAACGGGTTAAAGAAGACAAAGATAAGATAGCTTTTCAGAGAGGCCCTGTTATTTATTGCGCTGAATGGCCCGACAATAGCAGTGGGAATGTGCTTAATCTGGTCATAAAAAAAGATGCTGCTTTTACAACAGAATTTGAACCTTCTCTTTTTGACGGAACACAGGTAATAAAAACATATGGTGTACATTTAAATTTAACTTCTGATGGTAAAGCAGAGACAGGTCTCAGACCTGCCTCTACTCCCGGAGAAGAACCAGTGAAATTAATTCCATATGCACTCTGGAATAATCGTGGAGCAGGACAGATGAGGGTCTGGTTTCCTATGATTAATTGAAAAATATGGTAATTTAGACGCTTGAAAATTCCGGAACCTAAATGATCTTCATGAGATGATAAAATTAAAAGTGTTTTTTCTGATAATATCTCTATTATCTTTTATAAGCTGCAGATCATTCAGAAATGACAAAAAATTATTTATCTCAGAAAAGGATAATATTGAAAACGTGTATTTTATAGATGGGAATAGCGGGTCAGACAATAATCCCGGCACTATCAAAAAGCCTTTAAAAACTATAACCGAACTGAATCTCAGACTTCAAAAAAGGGCTTCGGATGTCTGTTTTGCAGGAGGCCAGGTTTTTAACGGCACTCTAATATTAAATGGCATCAACGGAACAAAAACTAATCCGATAACAATCAATTCATGTGGTGCTTCAAAGGCAGTTATTAACGGTGTCAATGCTGAAGCTATAAAAATTGAAAATTGTCGGAATATATTGATCAGTAATCTGGATGTAAAAGGCATCGGAAGAAATGATGGCAACAAAACCAATGGTTTAACAATCGCAAAATCCTGGAATTGCAAAATAGAAAATGTAAATGCAAAAGGATTTCAGAAGTCAGGTGTGGATCTTTATGACTGTATTGAATCTGAGGTTAAAAAAGTTGTTGCTTCAGATAATGGTTTTTGTGGCATAAATATTATGGGTTCTGCCAGGAATCGGTCACGGAAAATAATTATTCAGGACTGCAAAGCCGAAAACAACCCGGGGGATCCGACAAATCTCGAAAATCATAGTGGCAACGGGATATTGGTCGGTGTGTCTGACAGCGTGACTATTGATCACTGCAGCGCTACAAACAATGGCTGGGATATGCCCCGGCAGGGAAACGGACCTGTTGGTATCTGGACATGGGAAAGTGATCATGTTACTATCCAGTACTGTATCAGTTACAAAAATAAAACTTCCAGAAATGCGAGTGATGGTGGAGGATTCGATCTCGATGGAGGCGTTACAAATTCAGTGATTCAATATTGTTTATCATACGAAAACCAGGGTGCAGGCTATGGGTTATTTCAATATGCCGGAGCATCTGACTGGTCAAATAATGCAGTTCGTTATTGTGTAAGTATCGATGATGCTCAAACAACTAAAGGATCGGGTAGCATCTTTATCTGGAATGGATCAAATGATATTCAACAACTGGCTAATTGCATGATTTATAATAATGTAATATATAATTCCGGAACTTCGTTGATCAGCTATGAAAAATCTTCAGAGCATAAGAACTTTATTTTCTGCAATAATATCTTCATTGGCTCTGATCAGCCAATATCCGGAGTGTTTAAAGGCAGTTCCTTTCTGGGAAATGATTGGTGGAATGAACCAGGTGATGTTAAATTTATGAAATTTGGCAGTCTTTCCGAATGGGCTAAAAATACCGGGCAGGAGACGCTTAAAAATAGCTTTGTCGGAATGCAGGAAAATCCAAAATTTAAAGGTCCGTTTCAAACAGATATTACTGATCCGTATCAGCTGGAAAAACTTGAAGGTTACATTTTACTTTCTGACTCACCTCTCAAAAATAAAGGATTGGACCTTAAGACCATTTTTGGCATAGATCGGCCATCGGAAGATTTTTACGGAAATACAGTCCCTTCTGGCATTGCTGCTGAACCTGGGATTTACGAAATGAAATAATATTGTAAAGACAGGTCTCAGACCTGTCTCTGCGCCGATATACAAATAGATAGATTAATAAGATAATTTTTTATGATTGGAAAGTATTTAACATTTATGCCCGAATTGGAGGGGAATATTGCTGAGGAATGGAGGCAGTGCCTAAAGCAGATTATTTATAAGAGGGAAACGGGCTTCAGACTTATTAAGCTGAATGTGTTTACTGATCTGCCTGACTATGAAACATATATTAAAGTGAGCAGGGAAATCGGGAAGACAATACAGAATGCATTTAGAAATCAATGTCCGATTTTTAATATAACTGCTCATCCTCCTGAAAAACCGTGGAAGGTTGTTGTAGAAGCAGCCTATACTGATAATGATTCATCTGATATAGTAATTAATGTCAGTAATACTTTACGTTATATTGTTTGCACAACCGATTCGGAGAAAGAAGTGTGGGTGGCAGGTCTTGGCTTTGCCCTTTTTTCTTCAGATACAAGAAGTGCTGCTGAGGCTGCATTTGAACAGATGAAAGTAATCCTTGATGCTGAGGGCATGTCATTTGATCACCTGGTTCGCCAATGGAATTATATCGGGAATATTCTGGAAATAAAAAACGGGCTCCAGAATTACCAGATTTTTAATGAAGTGCGCAGCGAATATTACAAAAAGTACCGGACTCTTCACAGATATCCAGCCGCCACAGGAATCGGAATGAAATTTGGTGGAGTCTCAATTGATTTTTGTGCTGTAATGGCAAATGAAACTGTTGCAGTCAGACCCATTGAAAATCCTAACCAGGTTAATGCCTATGAATATGGACAACAGGTACTTAAAGGAAAATCAGAAAAGGGTATTTCAGTTAAGCATCCTCCTCAGTTTGAGCGTGCCCTCCTCCTGAGAAGTAAAGTCAAATCAACAATTTTTGTTTCAGGAACTGCCTCAATAATAGGGCAGGATACCATCGGTATCGGAAATGTTGAGAAACAAACCATTGTGACGATTAATAATATTAACAATCTGACAGACCAGAAGAGAATCGGACAAGCAATTATCAACACTGACACTGAATGGGGAAAATATATTCTTCTGAGGGTCTACGTTAAATATCAGGAAGATTTTCCGAAAGTAAAGAAGATTTGCTTGGATCAATTTCCTGAGGTTCCTTCTATCTTTATTGAGTCTGATATTTGTCGCGATAACCTTCTTGTTGAGATAGAAACGGAATTCTTAATTAATAATTAAATGACAAGATTTTATTATACTTATAAATCAATTGATTTTCAAGCAATATCTGATATTGTATTCATGATTCCAGATATTCATAAATAATTATTTTAAAAGAGGACTATTATTAAAAAAATATCATGAAAACCGATTTCAAAACAAGATTGAGAATCCTTACTGAGGAACACAATAAACTCTTAAACCGGGGCAATGAAAGAATTGAACCTGGTAACGGAATTTTCCACAGGTTTAGATATCCTGTTCTGACAGGAGATCATGCTCCTCTGTTTTGGAAATATGATTTGGATCCTGTGACCAATCCTTATCTTATGGAACGGTTTGGCATTCATGCTGCATTCAATGCCGGTGCAATGAAATTTAACGGGAAATATATTCTCGCAGTCCGTGTAGAGGGGAATGACAGAAAATCTTTCTTCGCAATCGCCGAGAGTCCAAACGGAGCTGATAATTTCCGCTTCAGGGATTACCCGATAACAATGCCCGAAACTGAAACACCAGACACAAATGTGTATGACATGCGTCTTACTAGTCATGAAGACGGATGGATCTATGGAATTTTCTGCTCCGAGAGGAAGGATCCTTCAGCTGCACCGGGAGATCTTTCATCTGCAGTTGCTGCTGCTGGTATCGCCCGGACGCATGATCTCGAAAAATGGGAAAGACTTCCCGATCTTAAAACCAGAAGTCAGCAACGAAATGTTGTTCTTCACCCTGAATTTGTAAATGGTAAATATGCGCTTTATACGCGTCCGCAAGACGGTTTTATAGATGCAGGATCGGGTGGAGGAATTGGCTGGGCGCTGATTGATGACATCGAACATGCTGAGATAAAAGAAGAAAAAATCATAAACTTCCGTTATTACCATACTATTAAAGAACAGAAAAACGGAGAGGGACCTCATCCGGTAAAAACTCCTGAAGGCTGGGTGCATCTTGCTCATGGCGTTAGAAGCTGCGCGGCCGGTCTGAGATATGTTCTTTATCTCTATATGACTGATTTAAAGGATCCTTCAAAACTTATTGCAGAACCGGCAGGGTTTTTTATGGCTCCTGAAGGAGAAGAAAGAGTCGGCGATGTATCAAATGTCCTGTTTACAAACGGCTGGATTGTTGACGATGACGGAACAACATATATTTATTATGCCTCATCTGATACAAGGATGCATGTTGCAATATCAACTATTGACAAACTTGTTGACTATTGCTTAAATACTCCTGCTGACGGGTTACGTTCCGCTGCCTCGGTTAAAACACTGAATCAACTGATTGACAGGAATCTTAGCTTGCAGAAGAAGAAATAAAACTTTATAACGCTCTATATACCTAAACCAATGATCTTACAAAAATTGAAACTGAAAGAAAAGATCGGATATGGGTTTGGTGATGCTGCCAGCTCAATGTTCTGGAAACTTTTCTCAATGTACCTGATGTTTTTTTATACTGACGTCTTCGGAATTTCTGCCACACTCGTTGGCACAATGTTCCTGGTAACCAGGATATGGGACGCCGCTTTCGATCCGTTTGTCGGGATCCTTGGGGATCGTACCGAGACCCGCTGGGGTAAGTTCAGGCCATATCTTCTTTGGGTAGCAATACCCTTTGGAATTATTGGAGTGCTGACCTTTACAACCCCTTCCTTTTCACAGTCAGGAAAGGTGATATATGCTTTTATTACCTATTCACTGATGATGATGGTATATTCCATGATCAATGTTCCCTATGCTTCACTTATGGGCGTTATGACTGCTGATGGAAAGGAGAGAACTAGCCTGGCTACATTCAGATTTATTTTTGCTTTTGGTGGAAGCTTGCTTGTCCTGGCTCTTGCTGAACCTCTTGTTGATATCTTCAGTAAACTGGGAAAAGGAGGTGTCAATCTTCAGCAGGGATGGCAGCTGGCTGCGGTGGTTTTTGCTCTTATCGCAATAACATTCTTCATGTTCACCTTTTCGTGGACCCGCGAACGCATTAAACCGGCAACAGTAAAAACATCTCTTAAAAAGGACCTTAATGACCTCCTTCATAATTCTCCGTGGTTTATTTTGCTTGGCGCGGGTATAGCAGCAATATTCTTTAATTCAATCCGAGACGGGGCCGCCATCTATTATTTCAAATACTATATTCAGGGCCAGAGTGCTTTTTCAATAAAAGCTGTAAATCTTACAATTACACTCAGCAGTCTTTATTTCGTGCTAGGGCAGGCGGCCAATATTGTCGGAGTAGTTCTGGCAAAACCTGTTTCTGATTGGATAGGGAAGAAATATACATTCCTGTATGCGATGCTTTTTGCAGCAATATTCAGTATCGGATTTTACTGGCTCGACAGGAGCAGTATCAGCCTTATTTTTGTATTTCAGTTTTTAATAAGTATGAGCGCCGGTATCATCTTCCCTCTTGTGTGGTCGATGTATGCTGATGCAGCTGATTATTCTGAATGGAAAACCGGAAGACGCGCTACAGGTCTTGTCTTCTCCGCATCTTCAATGTCTCAGAAATTCGGATGGACAATTGGAGGTGCCCTGGCAGGATGGCTGCTTGGATATTACGGATTCAAGGCAAATGTTGTTCAGACAGCTGAAGCCCAGACAGGCATAAAAATGATGTTGAGCTTCTTCCCTGCTATTGGTACCTTACTTGGAGCATTTTTCATGTTTATATATCCACTAAGTGAAAAGAAGATGTTAACTATAAGCGCAGAGCTGGCAGTAAGAAGAGATTCAGCAAAAAAAGAATAGCCCCCCAGCCCTCCTAATGGCGGGTTAATTCTGTTTATTTTAAAGTGATTTTTCAAGATAATACCGAATTAGTCACCCTTCAGGTGGATCCCGCGAAGCGGGAGGGGGCCGCTGGTAAAAAGAAATAATTCTAATAGATTGGTTGAATGTCAAAAAACAAGCTGGAAATTCTTAAGTCGGAAGTTAAAGATGAACTTGTAAATAATATCCTGCCGTTCTGGATGACAAAAATGATTGATTCCAGAAACGGTGGATTCTATGGAAGAATTGATGGCTCGGGTAAAGTATATAATAAAGCTGACAAGGGATGTGTATTGAATGCCAGGATTCTTTGGACCTTCTCGGCAGCTTTCAGGATTCTGAAGGATCCCAATTATCTTAAAACTGCAGAAAGATCTAAAGATTATCTTCTGAACCATTTTTTCGATAAAAAAAATGGCGGAGTATTCTGGCTTCTTGACCATAATGGAAATATAAAAGACGGCAAAAAGCAGATCTATGCCCAGGCATTTGCCATATATGGACTGTCTGAATATTACCGTGTTACTAATGACGGAGGTTGTCTCGACAGAGCAATTGACCTCTTCAGATTGATCGAGAAGTACAGCTATGATAATAAACTTGGTGGATATTTTGAAGCCTTTAGTATGGAATGGGGTGGTCTCGACGATCTCCGGCTCAGCGAAAAAGATGCGAATGAAAAAAAGACCATGAATACCCATCTTCATGTTCTTGAAGCTTATACAAATCTTTACAGAATATGGAAAGATGATTTTCTTAAGAGACAACTGCTGAATCTTATCAATGTTTTTACCGACAAGATCATTAATAACCAGACTTTTAATCTCAATATGTTCTTTGATGAAGAATGGAACGACAAGACTGATCTGGTTTCATATGGCCATAATATTGAATCATCGTGGCTGATTCATGAAGCTGCGATTGTGCTTGGAGACGAATCTATTAAAAGGAAAGTGGAAAAAACTTGTATACGGATTGCTGAAGTATCAAAAGAAGGGATAATGGCTGATGGCAGCATGATCTATGAAAAATATTTCAAATCGGGACAAACTGATTCTGACAGGCACTGGTGGGTACAGGCTGAAACTGTTGTTGGATTTCTGAATGCATATACTTTATCAGGAAAGAAAGAATATCTCGATCTCAGCCTGGCTGCATGGAGATTTATATCTGATCATCTGGTTGACAGGCAAAACGGGGAATGGTACTGGAGCGTGAATAAAAATTTGCAGCCAAATCTTAAAGAGGATAAAGCCGGATTCTGGAAATGCCCCTATCACGATTCCAGGATGTGCGTGGAAATAATTGAAAGAATTAATAATTAGTTAAGATGAAAAACTGTTTAAAATGTGGTATGAGTTTTCTAGCTTTGTTTATGGTCGTTTTGTCGTGCTTTTGTCAAAATGTACCACCAAAGGACTCTTTGGGTGGAGCGTCTGTACCTCCCGAAATTCAGAAACCTGAACTTCTGGGGATAAATAAGGAAGCAGCCCATGCAACCCTTATGCCATATGCCACTCTTGATGAAGCTCTGGCGGCCAACAGACATGCCTCATCATATTGCAGGAGTCTGAATGGAATGTGGAAATTTAACTGGGTATCGTGGCCGCAGGCCAGACCGGTTGATTTTTATAAACCGGAATTCAACGTATCATCATGGAAAGAAATACCTGTTCCATCTAACTGGCAATTACTTGGTTATGGGACTCCGTACTATAGGAATAACGGCTATATTATAAAAAAAGATTTTCCTTATGTTATGAGTACACCCCCTAAAAACTTCACAGCTTATGAAGAGAGAAATCCTGTCGGGAGCTATCGACGTGATTTTGAAATTCCGGAAGAATGGAAAGGTCGCCAGATATTCCTGACATTCGATGGTGTGGATGCCGGGTTCTTTCTCTGGATTAATGGAGTGAAAGTAGGATTCAGTGTAAATAGCCGTAATGCCGCCGAGTTTGACATAACGAAATATGTAAAGCCAGGAAAGAATATGGTTGCTGCTGAAGTTTATAGGTTTACTTCAGGAACGTGGCTCGAAGATCAGGATATGTGGCGCCTGAGCGGGATTTTTCGCAATGTAACAGTATGGAGCGCTCCAGGGGAACACATTTGCGATTTCTTTATTAAAACCAATCTCGATGAAAAGTACTTCAATGCTACTGTTGAAATTGACGCTTTGGTAAAGAACTTTGGAACTAAAGCTTTAAAAGGAATGCAGATTTCTGCAATATTATATGATGGTAAAAACCCTGTTACATCTGCTCAGGTTCTTGGTGATGTTCCAGCTATACAACCCGGTGAAATAAAACCCGTTAAGCTGACTTTCCATGTAGATAATCCTGATAAATGGACAGCAGAAACACCAAGGCTTTATACAACTGTTCTTACCCTGAAGGATGGAAAGAAGACGGTTGAAATACTTTCATCACAAACCGGTTTCAGGAAAGTAGAAATAAAAGGAAGACTCTTATTGGTGAATGGTACGCCTGTTAAA
>Ga0302284_1000691_pt1 | contig 15447 bp, 9 predicted proteins | sample III_Fen_E2_1_FD_198760 | JGI IMG/M metagenome (GOLD analysis project Ga0302284, IMG submission 198760) | Peat permafrost microbial communities from Stordalen Mire near Abisko, Sweden - III_Fen_E2_1 | ecosystem: Environmental > Terrestrial > Soil > Wetlands > Permafrost | place: Sweden: Abisko...
TGAAGCCACTCTGGAAAAAAATATAATCAAAAACGACATTATCAAGGACAGTTGTATTTACTCGGTTCTGAGAAATGATTTTAATTCGGTACTACTTTAGGTAAGGTTAAGGTTAAGGTTAAGGTTAAGGTTAAGGTTTAGAGACTAGCTCGGTCACAACCTCAGCCTCAACCTCAACCTCTGTTTACAACAAGCCACTTATAGTCCTCAGGGTCAATTACGGCATTAATGATAACCGGTTCGTTCACTGAAAGCGCATCAATTATTGACTTTCTCATAGTTTCGGCAGAATCAGCTCTTAATACTTTAATACCCAGGAATATATCTGCATCAAAAAGGTCGGATTGATAGAGCAGTGTCCCGTAGGCAGGAAGTTCTTTCCACGACTGTTTTAGTTTAATAAGGTTCAGTTCACCATCAGAGAATATTACTACGATAACAGGAAGGTTATATCTTTTCAAGGTCACAATCTCACCTGCCATCATTAAAAATCCGCCATCGCCTGTCACACATACAACAGTTGCTTCAGGATCATTAATCTGGGCTGCCATGGCGGCAGGAATACCAAACCCCATCGATGACCACCCGTTTGTCATGATCAGTTTCCCTTTTTCATGAGTATTCCAGAATTGTCCTATAATATGAAGATGTGAGCCAACATCAGAAGTAAGGATAACATCTTCGGGCAACTCATTCTGGAGGATCCGGAGTGCAGCAGCCGGTCCGAAATGATTAGTAAAACCATTGAAGACCGAAGCCATCTCATCGCGAATTCCCTTAATTAAAGCTGCTTCAAATATAAGTGATCCGGAATTAAGATTTTTGAGTATAGAGAACCATTCTTCAGCCGGACCAATAAACTGAGTGACATTTATATCTGATGACATATCGGTTTCCCTTAAATCGAAATGCAACAGAGGTATATCCGGTATCCACGCCTCATAATTAAATTCAACCGGGTCGTAGCCAATCCCGATCACCAGATCAGACTTTTCATAGATATCTTCAAGATAGTCGCTCAATGAATGAAATAAAACTCCTGCGTAGCATGGATGAGTTTCAGGGATCATTCCTTTTGCCATTGGAGTTAATACCACAGGCATTTTGTAAAAGTCGAGAAATGATAACAGTTTATCCTTAAGATCAAGGCGGGCAGCTGTAAGTCCCACTGCCAGGAGAGGACGCCGGGAGTTTTCAAGAAGCGAAATTACCTTTTGAATGTTATTCTGATAATAAGCATTTTCTGATATAAGACCCGTTGGAGATATCGTATTTATCTCAATATCAGAGATGTCCGCTGGAAGTCCAATGTGGACAGGACCCGGGTACGACTTCCGGCAGATCCTTAATGCGGATTCCATAACATCTGCCACGTTTTCAGCATTTAGTCTGAATGTTGCTTTTGTCAATGGTTCAAAGAGTTTCTGATGGTCTATATTCATCTGTGTTGTCCGGCTAAGCATAGCATCACTCATTTCGCTTGTGAAAACAATAACCGGAGATCTGTCAAGTAAAGCTCCTCCTACACCGGTTGAAATGTTTGTGGCTCCAGGGCCGAATGTGGCATGACAAATACCAGGAATACCTGTTAATCTGGCTGTTACATCGGCCATAATTCCGGCTGATGCTTCATTCGAAGTGAGGATGAACTCTATGCCTGCGCTTCTTAATGCTTCCATGTAAGGAATTGATGGCCCTCCGGGAATTCCGAATACATACCGGATGCCATTCGTATACAATTGATTAGCAATATATTCTGCAATTGTCATTTTTAACGTGTTGAATAACAAATAAAAATATTATATTTTATTCAACTATCCAAACCGACTTATGTTTCATGTTGATGATTGAATCCCCGCGAGCGCATTCTCCGTTGCTTGCTGCGGAGTCAGCGAGCATAAAGAATTTAGCTTAGGGGATCGAAGATTCTTTGTAGCTTGCTGCGAAGAGCTTCAATAGCAAAAAAAATAATTTTTTTTCTGATATTTGATGACTAATTGTTATTGATTGTACAGTAAAGGGAACACTATTCTTTGGGCAATTATTGCCTGTCTGCTCTGGTCTACTGCATATGCAAGTATAAAGATTGGCCTTCAGTATGATACACCATTCCGTTTTGCAGGTATCCGGTTTATTATTTCAGGGCTTCTAATTCTTCCTTTTACTATCAGGCCGGCAGCTTATATTAAAATGATCATGGAACAATGGAAGGTGGTTGCCTGGGTTACTCTTCTTCAGATAGTGGTTAACTATTCGCTTTTTTATCAGGGTCTGAACCTTGTCCCGGGGGCACTTGGTGCAGTTGTATATGGTGCTCAGCCCCTTATCATTGCAGTGGTTGCAGCTGTATTGCATAAAGATGACAAGTTGACCAGAAAAAAAATCATCACAATCATCTTCGGCATCTCAGGTGTTATCCTGATCAGCGTCGGACGTCAGGCATTCAAATTAGGCACAGCACTTGAACTGGTGGGAATAATGATGATCCTTACCGGGAATATCGCCACTGCGGTCAGCAATGTAATAATATCGATCAGGAGCAAGGATATAAACCCTTTTGTACTTAGCTCATCCTCTTTGTTTTTTGGAGGGATTATACTATACCTTATTTCAATTCCAGTTGAAGCAGGACCAAAAGGGCCATTGCCTGTGAAATACTGGTTGGATTTATTATGGTTGAGTTTCATGGCTGCAACTGCTTTTTCAATATGGTTTAAACTTCTTCAGCGACCAGGTGTCAAGGTATCTGAATTGAATCTTTGGAAGTTTATTACTCCTGTTACAGGAGCAGGATTAAGCTGGCTGATTGTTCCTGATGAACATCCCGAATGGCTCACAATATCAGGGATGATTATTATAACTGTATCATTGATATTGTATTACAGAGATACAAAAGTTGTTACTTTGGTTGAGAATATTTAATTTCTGTCATGAAGAAAAGGTTAATTGCTATTGGTTATTATATATTGTTCTGGCTCTCATTTTTCTTCATAGCCCGTTTGTTTTTCATTATTTTTCAATATCATTCTTCCTTTCAAAACAGCATTGGTGAACTTCTTGGCACCTTCTGGCATGGCGCAAAGCTTGATATCTCCACAATAGGTTATTATCTGATTGTTCCGCTATTGTTTGTGATCGCGGGAGTCTTATTTAATGGCAATTGGTACAGGATATTAATCAGATGGTATTCGTATTTTATGATTATTTTTTCATCTGTTATAATAGTATCTGATGCTAATCTGTATTCCTACTGGGGATTCCGGATGGATTACACCCCGATGTTATATCTTAAAACACCCGGAGAGGCAATGGCTTCAGTAAGTAGTCTCAAGATTATTATGTTTTTGATTACCATTGGTCTTATGGTTTCATTCTTTATCTGGTTTTATAACAGATTCATTGACAGGCTATTCAATAATTTTGGAAAAATCAGGTATTGGCTGCCCGGAATGCTTTTCTTTATGATTCTTAGCGGAGCTCTTATTATACCAATCAGAGGAGGATTTGGTGTAGCTCCGATCAATGCCGGGACTGTCTATTTCAGCAAAAAGATGTTCCTGAATCATTCGGCTATTAATGCAGTTTGGAATGTAGGAACATCTGCTTTTACTCAAAAGCCTGTAAATAATCCGTATGAGTTCGGCGACCTGTCAATTGCCAAAAATGTAGTTGATACACTTACTGTTAAAAAAGGAAGTCCGCAGAAAGTTCTAAACACTTCTAAACCTGATATAATAATAATTGTGCTCGAGAGTTTCAGCGGATACCTGATCGGACCTCTTGGCGGAGACTCTCTGGTTACCCCGAATATTAACAGATATGCCAGGGAAGGAATCCTTTTTACCAATTTCTATGCATCAGGAACGAGAACTGATAAAGCAATTCCGGCGATACTTGATGGATATCCTGCTCAACCGGCTCAGTCGATTATTAAAGAACCAAAGAAGAGTCAGTCTTTACCAAGTCTGGTAAAAATCCTTATTGACCATGGTTATCACAGTTCATTCTGGTACGGAGGAGAGATTAACTTTGCAAATTTTAATTCCTTTGTTATCGGTTCGGGTTTTCATGAAATAATTACAAAGAGTAATTTTGATCCTGCAAATTATAATTCCAAATGGGGTGTCCACGATCATATTCTTTTTCAGACTCTTAAAGATTCGATGAAGAGTATAAAGGAACCTTTTTTGAAAGTAGTCCTTACTTTGTCAAGCCACGAACCATTTGATGTTCCTATGGATCCGGTCTTTAAAGGTTCTGATGACATGACAAAATACAAAAACTCAGTTTATTATACCGACAAAACACTGGGATCGTTCCTCGATTGGGCAAAAAGTACTGACTGGTGGAAGAATGCACTGATCATTATGGTAGCGGATCATTGTGCCAGGGTTTACAGTGATATGCCAAATTATAAGCAGAACGTATTCAAAATACCTATGTTATGGGTTGGAGGAGCATTATCAAAAAGCGGCATGCGGGTTCTGAAACTTGGCAGCCAGGTCGATATTCCTATCACCTTATTGGATCAGCTTGGGATATCCGGCGATTTCCCGTTCAGCAAGGATTTATTATCAGATCAATCAAAATCATTTGCATTTTATACTTATAATGAAGGCTTTGGCTTTATTACGGACAGCTCTGCAACTGCAGTTGATCTGAAAAGTAAGATGGTTGTTCTGAGTGAGGGCAAAAATCCTGAATATGCTGAAAAGAAAGGTAAGGCATATCTTCAGGTTTTATTTAGCGATTATTTAAAAAGATAATTATTTATAAGTATTAATTTCTTAATAATTGAAAGCCGGTCTGATTGATAAAGCCAGAAAAAGAATACCCCATGCAGTTATAATGCTGGGTATCGTGAGCCTCTTCACAGATGCTGCATCGGAGATGATCTATCCTCTGGTTCCGGTTTATATCGCTGCCCTTGGCTCCGGGGCCATACTACTCGGTGTAATTGAAGGAGTTGCTGAAACAACTGCTTCAATGTTAAAACTGGTCAGCGGAATTATATCCGATAAGATAGGAAAGAGAAAACTTCTTGTTCTTATCGGCTATTCAATATCATCTTTTATAAGGCCGTTGACAGGTATTGTGACTTCAGCATGGGAAATAATAATAGTGAGAATGTTTGACCGGGTAGGTAAGGGGATCAGAACAGCACCGAGAGATGCATTAATCGCTTCATCAGTTGATGAAAGTATCAGAGGAAAATCATATGGTTTTGAACGGGCAATGGATAATACAGGTGCTGTTGCCGGACCTGTATTGGCAATAATAACACTTCTCGTGCTGTTTATTGGTTTTGGAATGAAAGACTCTCTGTCAGCATTAAGATGGACATTCATTCTTGCAATAATACCAGGGATTTTAGCCGTGCTTACAATTGTTTTATTTGTAAAAGAATCTGTTCCAGACAGCGGAACGAGAAAACCGTTTGTATTTTCTCTAAAAAGCTTTGATAGAAATTTCAAAAATTATTTACTTATTATGATTCTGTTTACCCTTGGCAACTCTTCCGATGCTTTTCTTTTATTCAGGGTTGAGGAGGCTATCCATAAAAGCGGAGCCGTAGTAAATCTGGTGAACGGAATAGCTCCTCTTCATAATATGATTTCAAATTTCGGAGATGAAGCTGCCCGGTCAAAGGTCATCAATATCCTGTTTCTGCCTCTTGTTTGGGCGTTCTACAATATCATAAAGGTTATATTCTCAACTCCGCTGGGGAGTCTTTCTGATAAGATAGGAAGGAAAATAGTGATAAACATCGGATGGGGAATTTATGCTTTTGTTTACATCTCTTTTGCCTTACTCGTTTTTCTCTCTCCTGATCTTCAGATTATTGCTACATTTTTCCTTTTTGCAGTTTATGCCTTGTTCTATGCATTTACAGAGGGAACGGAAAAGGCATTTGTTGCGGATCTTGTAAGCGATGAGAAGAGGGGAACAGCATTTGGTCTTTTTAATTTTTCAATCGGTCTTGGGGCCTTGCCTGCTAGTATTATTTTCGGATTTCTTTACAGCTATTTTGACAAAGTAATTCCTGGTTATGGAGGAACAGTTGCCTTTGGATTTGGTGGCACTATTGCAATTATCGCTATGGTTTTCCTGGCAGTAAAAATAAAAGAGCCTTCAAAGATCCGATAAAAAAAAGGTTAAGGTCAAGGTTAAGGTCAAGGTTAAGGTTAAGGTTAAGGTTAAGGTTAAGAATTCTCAACCTCTACCTCAGCCTTAGTTAACGGCTGTATTTCTTCTTATCTTTTTTCCCGAATCTGCTTTCCCTTTTATAATCTCTTCCCTTACTTTCCGTTCTGCCCTGGTTTCTTTTTTCAGGTCTTCTGTCAGACCACTTGGCGGGTCTTTTTCCGGAATAATCTTCCTGCCTCGGTTTATCGGTTTTTTCCTGGGCAATCTCAACTGCGACTCTTCTATCCATGAAGGTGGCATTACTTAAAGCTCCGATGAGATTATCTGCATAACTTGCTTCAACTTCAAAAAAGGAAAAAGTTTTTAACAGATCTATTTTTCCGATAGGTACTTTTCTCCCCTTTGTATTAGAATTAACAAGTTCAATAAGTTGTTCAGGGTAAAAGCCATCAGATTTTCCAAGATTGATAAATAATCTTGTGTAGTTGCCGGGATATTCTTCTCGTTTACCTCTTTTTCCAGATCGTTCGAAACCTGTTTCTCTTTCAGAAACAGGATCGATAATATCCTCACCGTTTCGGTAATCATCGAGGAACCGGTCAAATTGGAGCGAAACAACTCTTTTAAGAAGTTCTTCCCTGTCAAACCCTGCCAGTTTCTCCTTTATTTCAGGCAGGAATTTTTCAATTTCCTGGTGTTCAGTGGCAACAGTCTCAAGTTTGTTAAGCCAATGGAACAGCTGTTTTCCGCAGATCTCAGTTCCGGTTGGAATTGGTATAGCTTTAAAAGGTTTCTTAACCATTCTTTCGATCAGCTGAAGACTATGCCTCTCCCTGAGGTGAACAAGTGAGATTGAAATTCCGGTTTTTCCCGCTCTTCCAGTTCGTCCGCTTCTGTGTGTATACACTTCGGTATCATCCGGCAAACTGTAATTAATTACATGTGTAAGGTCGTCAACATCCAGTCCGCGGGCAGCGACATCAGTAGCCACAAGCAGCTGAAGGTTTTTTATCCTGAATTTCTGCATTACAGCATCGCGCTGCATCTGTGACAGATCGCCATGAAGGGCATCGGCATTATATCCGTCGTCGATCAGTTTTGATGCTACTTCCTGAGTCTCTTTACGTGTACGGCAAAAAACTATTCCATAAATATCAGGTTCAAAATCCGCAATACGTTTAAGCACTTTGTACTTATCTTTTGCATGGATCAGGTAATAAGCATGGCTTACGTTGTCAGCGGATGAATTTTTTGTACCAATTGTTATTTCAACCGGGTTGTGCATGTATTTCCTTGCGATTGATGAAATCTCTTTCGACATGGTTGCTGAAAACAACAGAGTTCTTCTTCCGTCAGGGACTTCTTCAAGTATTTCGTTTATACTGTCAAGAAAACCCATATTGAGCATCTCGTCAGCTTCATCGAGAATGACTGTTGTTACAGATGAAAGTTTTGCCGCACCTCTTCCGATCAGGTCTATAAGCCTTCCGGGTGTAGCAACAATAATGTGAACGCCCTTTTTCAGGCCTCTGATCTGGTTGTCAATGCTTGCTCCTCCGTAGACAGCAAGTATTTTAAGTTTTCCGGTAAACCTGGCATAATCTGTCAGATCACCTGTTATCTGCATACACAATTCACGGGTAGGGCAAAGTATAAGTGCCTGAGTATTGTTTATTTCTGTATCGGTGGCCTGAACCAGTGGCAGTCCAAATGCTGCAGTTTTGCCTGTCCCTGTTTGTGCCAGGGCAATAATATCTACCTCACCACCCAGCATTAACGGGATAACTTTTTCCTGCACGGGCATCGGGTTTTCAAATCCAAGCTCCTGAATCGCTTTCAGGATACCGGGAGTGAATCCCATCTCTTCAAAATTTATCATTAATAGTTTTTATGATGTGATTCCGGGAGCGATGGATTTGTAATCCCGGCCGAAATGAACTCAAATGCAGACTGGGCAAAATGCTTAACAACGCTTCGTGGAAATCACTTTGTTAATTTGGGCGCAAAGATAAGGAAATTATTCTAAAAAAGTAACCATAAACACGCTTAAAAATATATAGTAGAATTCCCCAACATTATACCATTAGATTACAAGTAATTACATAAATTTGTAATTATGGATTCAGGACCGGTAAAAATATATTCGGCAGAGGATGCTCCCCGACTCAGATATATAGCAGGTATTATCCTTGGAGATATTCTCGGTTTACACTGGGAAATTATCACTGATAAACGTAAGCTGGGGAAACATCCTGTAATTAATTATTCCCCTGATAATATATCCGGTTCGTTTAAAATATGTCCCGACTCAATATTATTTGAAAAAGGAATTCTCTCAAAGCAGATAATTATAAGCGAGTGGAAAGGGTTACCGGTATTTTTCCAGACTAAGTCTGATTCTGATCTCCCTTTTGACATATTTGCGGCATCTTTTTATCTTGTAAGCAGGTATGAGGAATATCTGGAATTTACTCCTGACACTTTTGGAAGATTTCCCTGTTCCAACTCTATTGCTTTTAAAAACGGTTTTCTGGGGAAGCCTGTCATCGATCTGTGGGCCAAAGAGATGTCAAAAGCTTTTCTCAAACGGTTCCCGACCCTTGTTTTCAAACGTAATGAATACAGAGCTCTGTTGACAATTGATACGGATCAGCCGTTTGCATATCAGGGAAAGAACATTTTCAGATCGATAGGAGGGTTATTCCTTGACAAAAACAGCACTCCTGAAACGGTAAGCGGCAGGTACAGGATCATGACAAAAGGAGAAAAAGATCCATTTGATGTATTTGATTATATGATCGAAAACATTGAGAAAACCGGTACCGACACAAGATTCTTTTTTCCGGTAGGGAACCGTTCAAAATATGACAAGAACCCTTCCTGGAAAAATGATGAATACCGGAACCTGATTCATAAAATCGGAGAAAAATACCAGATTGGTCTTCATCCTTCATTTATTGCAGGCGGAGACGGATCACTTATTAATATTGAGGCAGATCGTCTGAAATCTATCATTGCAAAAGAGGTGAACTTTAGCCGTTTTCACTTTATAAGATTATTTATGCCACGGTCTTATATTAATATTCTTAATGCAGGTATCTCAGAAGATTACTCGATGGGTTATCCCGAAGAACCGGGTTTCAGGGCAGGTATAGCCCGACCTTATTTATTTTATAATGTATCTGATGATAAGCTGACCAACCTTAGGATTATTCCTTTCCAGGTAATGGACGGTACACTGTACGATTATAAAAAACTTGATCCCTTCGGCGCAAAAGAGGTCATTTTAAAAATGATAAGCGAAACAAGAAAAGCAGGAGGACTTTTTGTAAGTATCTGGCATAATACATCCTTGCTTGATAATGAGGAATGGAAGGGTTGGAGAGATGTTTTTGAATTTATTATCAAAAACCAGAAGCCATGATAGTTTACCTTAAGAATAATGAAATAGACAAAGAACAGTGGGATAATTGTATTAAAAATACTTCCGGGGCTAAACCTTATGCGTATTCCTGGTATCTTGACATAATGGCTCCGGGCTGGCAGGCACTTGTTGATGATGACTACGATTCTGTCTTTCCTATTCCGGGATTCAGCCGCTTCGGAATACAATATATAGCTACTCCTGTTTTCCTGCAGCAATTGGGTGTATTTTCTCCGGATAATCAAGTATCCAAGGTAATTGGTGAGTTTCTTGAGTACATGCCTGATTTCTTTAAGTTTATCGATTTATGCATAGGTCAGAAAATTATCACAGGCGGATATAAAGTGTCAGAAAAGGTAAATTTTGAACTGGATCTTTCACGACCGTATGAAACATTATTCAATAATTTTTCGAATCATTGCAAACGAAATGTGGAAACATCAGCCAGAAAAAGCCCTGAACTGGTTTCTGAAATTACTCCGGATGAGATTATCGATCTCTTCATGCAGAATAAAGGTAAAGATATTAAAGGAATAAAGGTCCGTGATTATCAGCGTCTTAAAAATCTGATGAACTTTTGTATTATTAATAAAAAGGGGAAAATGATAGGAGTAAGAGGCACCAGAAAAAAGCTGATATATGGGATTTTTCTTATTGAAATACATGGAAATAAGACAATCCTGTTTGTAGTTAACACACCTAAGAGCAGGGAAAGAAGAATTGGTTATTTTGTTGTCAATGAATTAATAAAAAATTATTCATCTACAAGAACCATCCTCGATTTCGCAGGCTCCTCAATACCCTCAGTTGCTTCTTTTGTTGAGTCATTCGGATGTGAAAAAGTTCCTTTTTATCGTCTTTATCGCAACAAGCTTTTCTGGCCGGTAAGGATGTTAAAGTAAGACACCATTACGTCTTTCATTGCAAAAGCTCCATCTCCTCATCGTTAATGACTTCTACAAGCTCGCCATTATCACATTTAAGTGTTCTTGCAGAGAATTTTTTCAGAAGAGTATAATTATGTGTTGCAACAATTACAGCCCTGCCGGTCTTGCTGATATCAGTAAGAAGCCTTAATATACCTTCTGAAGTTTCAGGGTCGAGGTTTCCGGTAGGCTCATCAGCCAGAATGATTTCAGGATCGTTCAGAAGCGCCCTGCCGATAACAACACGTTGTTGTTCTCCTCCTGAGAGCTGATGGGGCATTTTATAACCTTTCAGACCAAGACCCACCTTTTCAAGGACCTCGCCAATACGTGTTTCTATATCCGATTTGTTTTTCCATCCTGTTGCTTTCAGAACAAATTCAAGATTCTCATTTACAGATCTGTCGGTAAGTAACTGGAAATCCTGAAAGACGATTCCGATCTTTCGGCGGAGGTAAGGAACCTCTTTATTCTTAATTTTTGAGAGATCATACCCTGCAACAAGTCCCACACCCTCTTTCAATGGTATCTGAGCGTTTAGAGTTTTGATAAGACTCGATTTTCCGCTGCCAACTCTGCCCACAAGATAAATAAACTCACCTTTTCCCACACGAAGATTAATTTTTGACAGCACTAAATGATTCTGCTGCCATATAGTACAGTCAGTCAGCTCAATAATAACATCCAATGGAAGATTATCCTGCATTTTCCGGTGATTTAATGTGCAAAATAAGGAAAGAATTGATAATTAACATTTATATGTTGATAAAATCAGTAATAAAGGCCGGCTGACGGCGTTTAATAGTTGTAATTTTACGCTTGATTGAAAATTATCTGTTTTAGGTTATATATGGCTAAGTATTAATGTATTATATATGATTTATCTGATCTGCCATTTAAACAGTGATTTTTTATGAAGTGCCAAACAAAATAAGTTATGAACAGAAACAAACTCATTTTTATATTCAGTTTTCTTTTGATATTCTGGCTTCCGGTCTCTTCCCAGGTACCATTTACCGTTAGTGAGATTGGATCAGAATTTTACAGGGGAATGGAAATGTTCAATAAAGAAAAATACCCGGCTGCAATAAGACTTTTTGATTCTTTTATCAGAAATGGAGATAAATCCAATCTCATTCTTGTAGCGGATGCTGAGTATTACAGTTCAATAGCCGCAATAAAGCTCTTCAATCCCGATGCCGAATACAGGATGATGATGTTCATATATTCCCATCCCGAAAGTCCCAGGATTAATGATGCAAGACTCGAATTAGGGAACTATTTCTACCAGAATAAAAACTACAGGAAAGCAGTAATATATTATGAAAGCGTTAACAGGCAGGAATTGAAATCAGATAAGCTGGCGGAATATTTTTTCAGACTGGGATATTCTCTTTATATCAAAGGTGATCAAAGCAGGGCGCTCCTTATGTTTTCCGAGATAAAAGATATTGATACAGAGTATACTCCCCCGGCTGTTTATTATTATTCACAGATAGCTTATGAACAGAAGATGTATCATACTGCCATGGAAGGATTCATGCGCCTGAAAGAAGATGAGACTTTCGGAGCTATAGTGCCATTTTATATTGTTCAGATTTTATATCTCGAAAAAGATTATGACGGCATTCTGTCGATGGCACCTGATCTTCTTAAATCAGCAGGAAAAACGAGGGCTGTTGAACTTTACAGATTCATAGGAGATGCTTATTACAGCAAGGAGAATTATAAGGAAGCATTACCCTACCTTGAGAAGTATTCAACATCAGCAAAGGCCAGTGCGAGAGAAGACAAATATCAGCTTGGATATTGTTATTATAAAACAGGAGAGATTGACAAGGCAATCAAAATATTTCTTGAAATTGGTGCAAAAGGTGATCTTCTCAGTCAGAATATCTGGGATATCCTTGGTGATTGCTATCTCCAGAAAGGTGACAAAACACGTTCCCGTTTAGCTTTCGGAGAGGCATCAGTACTAAATTTTGACAAGAAGATCAAAGAAGAATCTCTTTATAACTATGCAAAACTGACATACGAAACAGCATATGCACCTTTTGGAGAGGCCATTGCTGCGTTTCAGGAATACGTTGATCTCTATCCGGGTTCTAAGAGGATTCAGGAAGTGTACGATTACCTCGTTGGTACATTTATGCAAATTAAAAACTATAAAGCTGCCCTGGCTGCACTCGATAAAATAGGAAACAAGGATAGCAGACTTGAAGAGGCTTATCAGAAAGTTACATTTTTCAGAGGATTGGAGTTATTCAATAATCTCGATTTTGAAACTTCAATTGCCATGTTTGATAAATCGCTCAAATATGAAAAATACAACCTTCAGATAAGGGCAAGAGCAATCTATTGGAGGGGTGAAGCTAATTACAGGCTTGGTCATTATGATATGGCTAAAGAAGATTATGAGTTATTTATGGGATTACCCGGTTCACCTCAATTAAGTGAGTACAAACTGGTCAGATATAATCTAGGCTATGCTTTCTTTAATCTGAAAGACTATACCAATGCCTTAACCAATTTTAAAACTTTCGAAACCGGAGTTACAAACGGAAGACCTGAAGTACTGTCTGATACCAGAAACAGAATTGCCGATTGCTATTACATTGCTACTACATATAATTCTGCAATTTCATATTACGACAAGGTCATTGATTATGGTAATCTTGATGCTGATTATGCTATGTTCCAGAAAGGATTTTCCCTCGGACTCATTAATGACATGAAGGGAAAAACTGAGGTGCTGACTGCTCTTACGCAAAAATATCCTTCCTCAACATTTGTTCCCAACGCTATCTTCGAAAGAGGAAGGGCTTATCTGGTACTTGAGAATTACACAAAGGGAGAAGCTGATTTCAATACAATCATTTCAAATTATTCGGGCAGTTCATTTGTCCCGCGTTCCATAGTTCAGCTGGGTCTTCTTTATTATAACCTCGGGGAAAATGAAAAGGCTATTTCACAATATAAAAAAGTGATAGAGAACTACAAATCATCGCCTGAAGCAAGAGATGCGATGACCGGATTAAGAAACACCTATGTCGACTTAAATGATGTCGATGCTTATTTTGCGTATGTAAAAACCCTCGACGGATATGGCGATATTAACCTGGCTCAGAAAGATTCTCTACTGTACATGTCGGGAGAAAACCTTTTTATGTCAGGTAAATATGATAAAGCTACCAACATACTAAAAAGTTATCTGACTGAATTTCCGGATGGCAGTTTCAGGCAAAATGCACAGTATTACCTGGCAGAATGCCTGAAGTCGGCCGGCAATGCTGATGAAGCCCTGAAATTGTATATAGCAGTTTCAAACGAGCCAAATAATCAGTTTCTTGAACAATCATTAATTGCTGCCTCCTCAATGTTATTCGATAAAGAAGATTATTCAGCCTCACTGGAAGCCTATGAGAAACTTGAAAAGGTTTCATCGAATGATGTGAATAAACTTATCGCTCTGAAAGGACAACTGAAGTCGGCATACCAGGCCGGAGATGCTCAGAAGACGATCGTTGCAGCCGGGAAAATAAATAATAATGCCAATATACCCGAGGAACTTGCCAGGGAAGCTACATTTATGAGTGCAAAAGCCAACTATAGTCTGAATAATTACGATGACGCTCTAAGGGATTTCAGGAAAGTAGCAACAGAAGTCACAAGCGTGGAAGGAGCAGAGTCAAAATATATGGTAGCTGATCTGTTGAATAAGAAAGATAAACCGGCTGAAGCAGAAAAGATTATTACTGAGTTTATTGACCAGAAATCACCTCATCAGTATTGGATGGCAAGAGTATTTCTTCTTCTTGCAGATATAAGCATTAAAAAGGGTGATTCCCTTCAGGCCCGCGCCACACTTCAGAGCCTGAGAGATTATTACAAAGTTGATAACGACGGGATACTTGATGAGGTAAAAGCCAAGTTAAACTCCCTCGACGAAATCAAACCCGATACAGATAAAAGTGATAAGGTACAAACAAGTGTACAACAATAGTCAAAAACTGATAATGAAACTGATTTGACATGATAAAAAGAAATCTTATTATACCGGTCCTCATAATTTTAACTTTATTGCCTCTCAATGGCCAGATAAAGAAACAGGAGGCCGGATTGAAGAGAGAGATCACTTTGTATAATCCATACAAGCCAACTCTTCCGGAAGCCAAAAAAAGAAGCTTTTTGCCTGATATGAATGATACCTCGAAAGTCAGGCCTGATTTTCATTATGATGTAAAGACGACTCCATTTCTTCCTGAATATACAATCAGTCCGATTAAGGCAGCAGCATTGCTCGCCGATCCTTTGCCAAAACTTTACAAAAGCTATATTAATTTCGGCCTTGGAAACTATCTCACTCCTCTGGCTGAAATAAGTATAACAAATGAACGGTCGAAGAAAGGATCAATCGGTTTATATGCCAGGCATTTCTCAACAAATGGGAGAATCATGCTCGACAATGGTTATCAACCATTCGCAGGGTATATGGACAACGATGCTTCTCTTTTTGGCAGGAAATTCTTCAGGAAAAGCACTCTTGAAGGCTCAGTGGATTATAGTGGAAAAACCAGACATGCGTACGGTTATGATCCATTTGTTTCAGACTATTTTCCTTCAGCTAAAGAGACCAGATTAACATATCACAATTTGGGAGCAAAAGCTTCATTATCTTCATTGACCCTCGATTCTACTGAGTTTTCTTATAATTTTCATGTATCCGTTGACCACTTTTCATCGGCAAACAACAAGTTTCAGAATAAGATTGGTATCTCCGGAATGATGGCAAAATCATATAATGGATTCTACTTAGGTTCAGATTTAAGCTATGACCATTACAGCTTTTCAGACAACCTGTTAATATCACCCGGATATATTTTTGCAATCAGCCCATTTCTTAAGAAGTCTTCAGACGAATGGAGTTTAAAACTTGGAATAAAAGCCTTG
>Ga0302284_1000693_pt1 | contig 15430 bp, 6 predicted proteins | sample III_Fen_E2_1_FD_198760 | JGI IMG/M metagenome (GOLD analysis project Ga0302284, IMG submission 198760) | Peat permafrost microbial communities from Stordalen Mire near Abisko, Sweden - III_Fen_E2_1 | ecosystem: Environmental > Terrestrial > Soil > Wetlands > Permafrost | place: Sweden: Abisko...
TAAACATTTTGATCAGTTATCAGTAGGTCATGTGTGTTGTATAGGCGCAGTATTTGATTTCTATGCAGGCACGGTTCAACGGGCTCCAACCTGGATGATACAGTTAGGGATGGAGTGGTCGTACCGTCTAATTAAAGAACCTCGTCGTATGTGGCGAAGATACTTGATTGGGAATGTAAAATTCATTGGACATGTGATAATGGAAAAAATCAATACCTAATGAAATATTTGCTTATTCAGAGCTGTAGAGTTACATTTTATATATTTGTTTACGAGATTTACTATCTTATAGTCAAATAGTTATTTGTGGGGTTGATTATTTGCTATTTTTAAATTTGTATTATGGAATCGAATGAAACCGAACTGAATTTCTTATATCTATTTTTTGATTTGATTATTCTTAATATTGCTATTGCAATAATTCTTTCAGTAACTCCGTTTCTGAATGGATTGAATATTCATGATATAAGTTTATATTTGCTGCATGCCAATATGTCGGCAGTAATTGCTTATTCAGCACTTGCAAAGAGGAATTTATATTTACACGATAACTTTTTAAATCGTGTGAGGCGTATCGGCAATCGTTTATTAGTATTCGTTATAGTATCCTTTATAACTGCTCAATTATTTTTACCTAAGAACTACTCCTATTTATTTATAGTAATATATATTGCACTTTTTTATGTTGGTGAACTGATTTTTTATTATTTCTTATACACTTATTTGAAATTTAGTCGCTCCAAAGGATTTTATGTACATAGAGTGCTAATCATTGGGTTAAATGATATGAGTATCTTTCTTCGACACTTATTAACTAATAATCCGATGCTGGGTTATGAGTTTGTAGGTTATGTTTCTGACAAACAAGAAAATGACAAAGATGTATTGGGTTATCTTGACGAATTAACTCCTTTAGTAAGGGAGCATGAAATAGATTTCCTTTTTGTAACTCATTCTGCATATAATGATTTAAAGAAAAGCAAAGAATTATTAGCAATTTGTAATAAAATAGGAGTAAGACTAAGATTTGTTCCTGAGAATCAATATTGGTTCAGATCAAGAATGAATATGGAGTCTATAGGATCTTTGGTTGTATTTAATCCGCAAGAAATACCATTAGATGATATCAAGTCTCGTTTTTTTAAACGGGTTTTTGATTTGATTTTTTCAATTATGATATTGCTTTTCATTATTAGTTGGTTATTTCCCATATTAGCTATATTGATAAAGTTGAGCTCCAAAGGTCCGGTGTTTTTTCATCAAAAGCGAACCGGCATTAATAACAGAACTTTTACGTGCTTAAAATTCAGAAGTATGCGAATGAGTAGTGATGCGGATGAGAAACAAGCAACAGAAGGTGATAATCGGATAACAAAGATAGGGCATTTCCTTAGAAAATCAAATTTAGATGAGTTTCCTCAATTTCTAAATGTATTAATCGGTCAAATGTCAATCGTAGGACCACGCCCGCATATGTTGAAACATACAGATCAGTATTCTGAATTGATAGACTATTATCGGGTTCGTCATTATGTGAAGCCGGGTATTACAGGTTGGGCACAAGTAAATGGATACAGAGGTGAAACAGATGAACTGTGGAAGATGCAAAAGCGTGTAGAGTATGATATGAAATACCTCGAAAACTGGACTTTCACGTGGGATCTTAGAATCATTTTCATGACTGTATTCGGAAGAAAGGCATATAAAAACGCTGTATAAACAGACATTTCTTTATTTGATAAAACTCCAATGGATTATTGGAGTTTTTTTTATTCTTTTTTTTTGAAGATTGTTGATTCCCGGGATGATTTTTTGAGAAAGTAAATAATTTAGTAGAGTCTATTTCTTGTAGCAATTATTCCGATTAGAATAATCCCATTAAGTCAAATGTAGCTTTAAATGATATGTTGAATTGAATTACAGTGGTTTAATTGAATAATTATATTAAATCAGCATTAAATATTAAACTAAAATGGATTTATATTTATGTATTATTGTTATCTTTGTGTCCGTTTCGATTAATTATTTGAGTTTTACTAATTTTTTATGAGGTATTAAATTCGGAAAATGCAAGTGTTTAGTAGCAAATAATACAGTGTTGAATCATTTTTCTTGTTGTAATAGGTTTAAAGAGGGGAATGATTTTATAGTGATTTCTTTGATGTTGCTTGTGATTATATGCCTGTCAATAATGAATGCTATAATTAGTAATGTATTTTTTAAATTTTAAGCTCAATTGTAGATATTTTAATCTTAATGTTTTGTGATTCTCTAGCGCTACCAAAACGTGGACTTTTAATTATAAAAAGGGCTATTAAGTAATAGCTCATAATAAAATAGTTCATTTGATTGGAATCTCATGATTGTGTTTTATAATCTTCCACTATAAATGATGAAAAGACTCGAATGGGTTGACATCATCTGATTCGTTTTCTTGAAATAAATTATAAAAATTGTGGTTAAGATAGGATCTCGTACTTCACATTGAATATGTTAAATATTGTCATGTGTAGTAGTATATGGTAACTGAAGTTGATAATACTTTATAAATAAAAATATGAAATAAGTTTACAAACCTTTAACTAACGTCATTATGAACTCAACCGAAGCTGATCTGAGGTTTTTGTATATATTTATTGAATTAATTATTCTAAATGTTGCAATTGCCATTGTTTTCTCAGTAACACCATTCATAAAGGAATTGAATATTCACGATATAAGTTTATATCTTTTACATGCTAATATGTCGGGGGTTGTTACTTATTCTTTGTTTTCAAGACGAAATTTATATTTACACGATGATTTTTCGAATAGAGTTAAGCGTATAAATAGTCGGATATTGATTTTTATAGCTGTTACATTTATTTTAGCCCATTTATTTTTACCCAGAACTTTTTCACGTTGGTTCTTAATTGAATATATTGCGCTCTTCTATGTTGGAAAGCTGACCTTTTATTATTTCTTATATAAGTATTTGAAATTCAGACGTACTAAAGGGTTTTATGTAGATAGAGTGCTTATTGTCGGTTTGAATGATATGAGTGTTTTTCTTCGAGATTTGTTGAATAATAATGCTATGTTGGGGTATGAGTTTGTGGGGTATGTGTCTGAAATCTCAGAAAATCAAAACGAATATGTTTTAGGACATTTGGATGAGCTTGTTGTGTTAGTTACTCAACATAAAATTAATATTATATTTGTTACACTGTTAGCGTATAATGATGTAAATAAGTGTAAGGAATTACTTGCAGTTTGTAATAAATTAGGTGTTAGATTAAGATTTGTTCCCGAGAATCAGTATTGGTTTAAAACTCGTAAAAATTTAGAGTCTGTTGGTTCTTTAGTTGTAATAAATCCACAGGAAATACCGCTTGATGATTTGAATTCGCGTTTGGTCAAAAGAGTATTTGATGTGTTTTTTTCAGCAATGGTAATATTGTTTATCTTTAGTTGGTTATTCCCAATATTAAGTATCCTGATTAAACTAAGCTCAAGTGGACCTGTGTTTTTTGTACAAAAGCGTACAGGGATCAACAATAAAACTTTCAAATGTCTTAAATTTAGAAGTATGTGCATTAACCAGAATGCTGACGAAAAACAGGCTACAAAGTCAGATAGTCGTGTGACTCTAATTGGACGTTTTCTTCGTAAATCCAATTTGGATGAATTTCCTCAGTTTTTCAACGTGCTGATTGGTCAAATGTCGATAGTGGGACCAAGACCTCATATGTTGAAGCATACAGATCAATATTCTGAATTAATAGATTATTATAGAGTTCGTCATTATGTAAAACCCGGGATTACAGGTTGGGCACAAGTAAATGGCTACAGAGGTGAAACCGATGAGCTGTGGAAAATGGAGAAACGAGTGGAGTATGACATGATATACCTTGAAAACTGGACGTTTTGGTGGGATGTTAAAATTGTTTTTATGACTGTCTTAGGTAAAAAAGCATATAATAATGCCTGCTAAACTAAATTTTAATTACATTTTATCATAAGAGCCTCCGCAAATGAAAGTTTGCGGAGGCTTTTTTTATCCATTCCCAGACTTCTTTCCTTTTTGACGAAGATTCTTTTAAGCGTTTTTTTTTGATATTATTGCCTTTAAATGCCTTCCAATTTTTTAAAAAATACATTAAAGCTTCTTTTTATTGTTAATAGTCTACATCGTTTGGCGTTGTTTTGACTCTTTTATGATATACATATACGACCATTTATGCGAAATGTTGTTAAATATGAAATCGGAATAAAGTTACTCTTCTTTTCATAAAATTTGTTTGTATAGTGTTTATTTTTAGTTAACGTAGTGTTGTGTGAGTTCATTGTCCAATCAATATCAATAGATTATAATATTGCGATTCACTGAACTCACATTTATCTTGCTTGGCTGTTTGTCACTATAATTCTATTTTATAGAGCAAAATAACACATAAAACTGTATATTATTTCTTTTTGTCAACAAAAATGCTTGTTTTGTAATCATTAATGCTTTATTTTTGCAGAAAAATTATAATAAACAAGGTCTAATGTAAAGTTAAGATAAAACTGTTTTGAATTTTGATTCTATTTCTTTATTTCCAGTTATGATTTTGGCTTTACAAAATTACAGTCTAATGAAAGAGGGAATACAATAAAAGAATAACTGTCTTTATAGCTTAACAATAAAATACCACGTATATGGTATGCAATATGCCATATGTAAGGGATTATTTAAGTTGTTTAAACTACGTAATTTTGCAACTTCGAAAATAATCTAAATTTTCGTATTTATTTACAAATATGAGTTATGAAACTGTTCATTTGTTAATGAAACGATAGTTTTAGTGTTGTCTACTTAATATTTAGGGTGTTGGTTAACGTTTCAATGAATTTATTAGAATAAATGCAAATAAAGAAGATTAATAAACAAAATGTAAAATTTATGAGAAAACTAACGTTCTTATTGACTTGCCTGTTTTTGGTGGGTGTGGGTTTGGTTAATGCTCAATCAAAATCTGTTTCGGGAAAAGTATTTTCCGCAGATGATGGGCAACCTATTATTGGTGCAACTGTATTGGTTAAAGGTACTACTGTTGGTACAATTACTGATGCGGATGGAAGTTTTAGAATCAGTTTGCCTGGAAATGCAAAGAATCTGATTGTATCGTACATTGGTCAGAAAACCGCAGAAGTTGAAGCTCAGAATAACATGGTTGTTAAACTGCTTTCTGAAGACAAATTAATTGATGAGGTTATAGTAACAGCACTTGGTATCTCAAGGGAAAAGAAATCATTGGGTTATGCAGTTCAGGATGTAAAATCTGATGCATTAAATCAAGCGTCTCAGTTAAATGTTGCTAATGCCTTGCAAGGTAAGGTGTCAGGTGTTCAAATAACACAGGCAGGTGGAGCAGTTGGTGCTTCACAACGTATTTTAATACGTGGAAACTCTTCTTTCAATAGTAATGACCCGTTGATAGTAATTGATGGTGTGCCTATGGATGGTAGTGCAGGAAGTCAGTATGGTAGCGATGGTAAAGGTATTCTGGATACTGGTTCGGGTTTAAATGATATTAACCCCAATGATATTGAAAATATTTCAGTATTGAAAGGTGGTTCCGCTGCTCTGTATGGTATGCGTGCAGGAAATGGTGTAATTCTGATTACTACGAAGAAGGGTAAGACTTCTAATGGTAAGATGCGAATTAATTATGATGGAAGTTATACTGTAGATAATGTTTATCATTTGCCGAATTATCAGAATAAATACGGACAGGGGTATCAGGGCTCTGAATATTATTATAACGCTTATAAGAATTCTGGTGCTGTTCCAACCGGAACAAGTTATCAGGATTATGCAACTGGCAATTACACAGGGTCTTCGGATGTTGGTGCAGGTTACAAGTATGTGGATGGAACTGGTAGTGGTTTTAATGATGGTGATGATGAAAGCTGGGGACCGCGCTTGAATATTGGGCTAAAAATACCTCAATACAATAGCCCTATTGTCAATGGAGTACGTCAAGCTACTGATTGGGTATCACACCCCAATAATATAAAGGATTTTTTCCAGACAGGACTTTCTCAAAGTCATGATATAGCTTTCAGTAATTCTAGCGATAATGGATCGTATCGCGCATCTATAGGATATCGTGACCAAAAGGGGACAGTGCCAAATACTGATCAAGAAAGATATAATATTGCCCTGACCGGAATGTACAATTTTAATAAATATATAAGTTCTGATTTTTCGCTAAATTACAACAAAGTAAAAAGCGATAATCTTATGTCGACAGGTTATTCATCATCAAACCCATTGCAATCAATATTTCAGTGGTTTGGTCGTCAGGTTGATATGAAAGATCTGAAAGCTAATTATACCGCAACAGATCCTGTAACTGGAAATCCATATAACTGGATTCAGTCATTTCATGTTAATCCATATTACAACTTATATAATAACACAAATAGTTATGACCGTGACCGTGTAATATCAAAAGGTTCAATATTCTTCAAACCGACAGATTGGTTGAAATTTGAGGCTAGGGCGGGTTATGATTTTTATGTTGACAAGACATTTCAGAAAACATTATATAGTACAGATGATCCTAAGGGATGGTTCCGTCAAACTCTGGAGGACCGTCACGAATTAAATACTGATTTTATTGCCTATTTCGATAAAAAATTTGGAGACTTCTCCGTGAATGCATTAGCCGGTGCAAACTATAGAGATATGACTTGGAGTAACTCTGCTGAAGGTGCTACAGAATCAAATGGCCTCACAATTGCCGGATTATATACAATGGCCAATGTAGTTGGGTCACCATATACTAATATGAGTCATTCGCACATACGGTCTAATTCAGTTTATGGTAATGCTACTGTAGGTTATGCCGGTCAGGTATATTTGGAAGCAAGTGCCAGGAATGACTGGAGTTCTACGATTAATAATTCATTCTTCTATCCTTCCGCAAGTTTAAGCTGGATTCCGACAGAAACCTTCAAAACATTAAAAAGTGATGTGTTGAGTTATTTGAAAATTAGAGGAAATATAGCTCAGGTCGGAAATGCAACAACTGCTTATCGTACGGGTATTTATTATGTTTCACCAACAACGACAAGCGCTTCAATTAACGGCGTTTCACAATTTGAGTTGCCAACTACTTTAGCAAATGCTAACTTAAGACCTGAAAGTATTAATACAAAAGAAATCGGTATCGAAGCAGCATTCCTAAAGAATAGAATTCATTTGGATTTAGCCTATTATAACAAGACTACAAGTGATCAGATTATGACAGTAGAAGTTCCGACTTCAACGGGTTATCGCTATTCCTTGATTAATGCCGGTAAAGTCACTAATAAGGGTCTTGAACTTACATTGTCAGCAGACATTGTCAAAAATACAAACGGTTTTAACTGGACCTCAACTTTGAATTGGTCAAAAGACAAGAGTAAAGTGGTATCGCTTGCCGATGGATTAGATACATATACAATTAATTCAGATTGGAGTGTATACAATTATGCCAAGGTTGGTGAATCTTGGGGAACACTTTATGGAACCGGATTCAAAACAGATGCTCAAGGTCGTGTTATCATAGGTTCGAATGGTCTTCCTGTAACGGTGGCTAATAAAAAGATTGGTAATGTTACCCCCGATTGGTTAGCAGGATGGAGCAATGAATTCTCATATAAAAATCTGTCTTTCGGATTTTTGCTCGATTTTCGTAAGGGAGGAGATTTCTTCTCAGAAACTCAAATGTTTACAACCTATACAGGTCTCCTTGATTACACCGCTGCCGGGACCATTCGTGAGACTGGTGTAGTGGTAGGAAAAGATGTTTTGACTAATAAGGTTGCTGTATTGGCAGATGGAACTGCGAATACAAAAACTATCAGCGCTGACAAATGGTTTTATTCATACTACTCAAACAAAGAATTGGATATAGTTGATGGATCATATTTGAAACTTCGCGAGATTCACTTAACGTATACTTTCCCTAAATCAATTATATCACGCACCAAGTTTATAGAAGATGCTAAGATTTCGTTAGTTAGCAGTAATGTTGCTATTCTATGGTTGTCAGGTAACAATCAAGCTAAAATTGATCCTGAAAGTAGTATGGGATCTGGTAATACAAGTGTGGGATTTGAAAGTAACTCAGTTCCTCCAACACGAAGTGTAGGTGTTAAAATTAATCTTACGTTTTAATTCATAAATAAAAGAGTATGAAAATATATAATTTCAAAATATCAATACTATTGATGGCAATAGTGTTGATGATTTCAAGTTGTACAAGTAGCTTTGATCAAGTTAATACAGATCCGGATAACCCGAGTGCGAAACTTGTACCTACAACTAATATACTTGCTTATTGTCTGCGTTATTCTGCGGATAATATGTTTGATTCGTGGTTTGATTTGAATGAATCCGATGGTTTTTCTGGTCAGATTGCAAAGTGGATGTATAATGATGAGGGATATTATAGTTTCCGTCCAACTGTTAATACTCAATCGTGGAACGTTTGTTATTATACTGTCAGCAATCTTCAGTCAATTATAAATAAATCGACAGAAGGTTCGAACATGTGGGCAGTAGCTACAATTTATCAGTGTCAAATCTTTCAGGTTATCAGTGATCGGTGGGGTAATGTTCCTTATTCTGATGCATTAAAGTTAGGATCTGGTGTCACCAAGCCGGCTTATGATAAGCAATCTTTTATATATCCGGATTTGCTGAAACGTTTAAAGGCTGCAGTTAAGGCATTGGATGTGAGTGGAGATAAATTGGGAAATGGAGATGTTTTATTAAATGGTGATATTACAGCATGGAAGAAATATGGTAACTCTTTACGTCTTCGTATTGCTGCACGGATAGCAAACGTAGATCCTAGCGATGCAAAATCAACATTTGAGGAAATTTTAGGGGATGCTACAACATATCCTATATTGGCAAGTAATGATGATAATGTTTTCTTCCAATGGAATAAGGAATATCCTGAACCTTATGCAGACTACTTTTTGACTCGTCCGAATGAGTATGGAGTTAGTAAATTAATGATAGAAACATTAGCTGGAGCTAATGACCCTCGTTTGTCTGTTTATGCAAAACCAACCGTTAATTATACAAATGGAGTAAGCACTACAGAATATGCAGGTTATCAGAATGGTTTAGAAGCTGCTGCAAACGTAGCTGCATATTCTGGAATTGGTACGCGTTTTATGGCTGTAGGTTCATTAACTGGGTTTTCTCCATGGTTGAGAAGTAGTGAAACTTATTTTGCAATATCTTATGCTGCGAGCAAAGGTTGGAGTGTTGGTACTACTCAACAGGCGGCATATGAAAAAGCTGTAACGTTGTCTATCGGAGAAAATGGAGGAAGTGCAAGTGATGTTTCAACATTTTTAGCTAGCGGAGGCAAATATGACGGAACGCAGGCGCAATTGTTCACTCAATGGTGGATATCAGTATTTAAAAATGGAATGGAGGCATGGTCTTTATTTCGGATGAGTGGTTATCCATCAGGCAATATAATTGCACCTGACAGTTATTATCCAAATCATAATACTCCTCCAATGTGTTATGGCTATCCTGATACAGAACGTAATCTAAATACTGCAAATTGTTCAGTTGAAGCAGCTGCAGAAGTTGATTATTTCTGGGGTAAACAAATGTGGTGGGATAAACGTACTGGTTTAAAGTAATTTATAGAAGTTTCTCTACTCTTAAGAGTAATTGAAATAGAGTAATGGGAAGAGGGTATCATTTTGGATACCCTCTTCTTATTTCAATATCCCTCCTGCAGTCACTTTCTGCAGGAGATTTTTTTATGTTTCACGGCGTATTATGCGTCAGATCGTAAATCGGTCAGAGGCGTGTCGCCGAACTATTGCTTCAGCTGGTTTGTCGGATGAATAGACTGAAGTTTCACATGTTTATATGGAATAATTAGATGTTAAAAATTAATATTTATATAGTATGTTTTGATAAATAATAATTACTAAAGCTTCAACAATAAAAATATTTATTTGTATTACAGTTTGTAAGTTGTCGCTATATTGTTGAGTCAATATGACTATGTTTATTAAATATTGCTGTTTTTTTGCTCTTAAATCTTTAATTTTATGGGCAAATAACTTTTAGAGTGCGTTAAATTATCGATACGTATATATTTTTTTTATTTGTAGCTATTTTTTTTACATTTTTTTGTTTTACATTTTTTTGTAGCTGTATGTTGTACATATATAATTGAATAATAGGATAATACTATAGCTGTTATGTATTAAGATATGTTTTTTACATTGATTTTTCACTACATTATTTTGAGTTTGCCTACATATTGACACAAAAAATCTGTATATTTTTTCTGTTTATCATCAAAAAGACTTGTTTTTTAATTATTAATACTTTATTTTTGCAAACTGTTTTACTGAGGTTACTAGAATGAAACGCAAATTAAAGAAGATTAATAAACAAAATGTTAAATTTATGAGAAAACTAACGTTCTTATTGACTTGCCTATTTTTGGTAGGTGTGGGTCTGGTTAATGCTCAATCAAAATCTGTTTCGGGAAAAGTATTTTCCGCAGATGATGGGCAACCTATTATTGGTGCAACCGTGCGAGTACAGGGTACTACAGTAGGTACAATTACTGATGCGGATGGAAATTTTAAAATCAATTTACCCGCAAGCGAAAAGAAGTTGGTCTTTTCTTATGTGGGAATGAAAACTGTTGATGTTGTTGCTCAAAACAACATGTTAGTTAAAATGCAATCTGACTCTAAAATGATAGATGAAGTTGTAGTAACTGCTATGGGGATATCTAAATCAAAAAAATCTCTAGGTTACGCCTCGCAAGATGTTAAAGCAGGCGAATTAACTCAAGGCGCAAGTTCTGATTTAGCAAGTGCATTGCAAGGGAAGTTGTCTGGGGTTGCAATAACTCCATCATCTGGTATGCCTGGAGCCTCGTCGCAAATTACAATACGTGGTTCTAGATCATTTACAGGAGATAACACACCTCTTTATGTAATTGACGGAATGCCTGTTTCATCTACCTCCGATATCTCCACTGGTAATTCGGTTACAGGTTCTGACTATGCAAATAGAGCAATTGATATTGACCCTAACGATATAGAAAGTGTAAACGTATTAAAAGGTCAAGCAGCTTCTGCATTGTATGGTATGCGTGCATCTAATGGCGTTATCATTATTACAACTAAAAAAGGAAATAATGCTCGCAGTTCAAAACCTGAGGTTAGTATAAATTCAAGTATGGCTTTTCAGACTATTGCAGCATTCCCTGATTTACAAACTGAGTTTGCTCAAGGCTCAAGCGGTAAATATTCTCCAACAGCATCAACAAGTTGGGGACCTGTTATTTCAGAGTTGGCAAACAGTACTACTTATGGTGGAAATACTGACAATGCATATACAAAAACAAGTACTGGAGCATATGTTCATCATCCAGGTCAGTATTATGTAACACAAAGAGCTAATGCAGGTTTAGATCCTTGGGCTTACCCTCAGGTTTACAATAGTGCTAAAGATTTTTTCCAAACCGGAACCTCTTTAAATAACTCCGTTAATGTTTCTCAGTCTCTGCAAAAAGGGAATTACTCTGTAACTTTAGGAAGTTCTAATTCAAAAGGGATTATACCATCTACCGGTATGGACAGATATAACGCTAAAATTGCAGCAGATACTAAACTTACAGATAAATGGTCAAGTGGATTTAGTGGAAATATTATTTCCTCTAGTATCAAGAAACAATCTTCAGCAAATAATGGAGTTGTTGCTACAGTATATCCAACTCCACCAAGTTATGATTTAGCCGGAATCCCAGCTTATTATGCCGGCAACCCGTATAAACAAAATACATATCGTTCAACTGGTGGTTTTGATGCAGCCTATTGGGCAATTGATAATAACAAGTTTACTGAAGATTTGCAGCGTTTCTTTGGAAATGCTTATATAAAGTATTCGACCAAGATTTCAGAAAATCAAAAATTGGAAGTTAAGTACCAATTAGGTGATGATGCATATAACACGAATTACACCGATTTATGGGGATTTGGGCATGCAAACTCGACTGGTGAAATTTCAAATTATGATTATGCTGTAAATGAATTGAACTCATTGTTAACTGTAACGTACAACTGGAAAATTAATAATGACTGGAATGTAGATGCTCTACTTGGAAACGAAATTGTAGATCGGAATACCAAATATACATATGCATACGGTAAGAATTTTAATTATGGTGGTTGGAATCACATAGATAATACATCTACCTTTATAGCATCATCGTCAACAACAGGTTTTCGCTCGGTAGGTACTTTTGGAAACTTGTCGGCTGATTATAAAAATATGTTATATTTAAATGCAACTTTACGGAGTGACATTATTTCAAGTATGCCACGCGGGAATCGTACATTTACATACCCATCTGTTTCTTTAGGTTGGGTGTTTACAGAGTTGAATTCATTGAAATCAGAGGTGCTTACTTATGGAAAACTTCGTGCTTCATATGCAAATGTAGGACAGGCTGGAACGTATCATGATACCTATTATTCAACTCCTGTATATGGTGGCGGATTCTCATCTGGAACACCAATAGCATATCCCATCGGATCTACTGTGGCATATACATATAGTTCAACGGTGTATGATCCGAATCTAAAACCTCAAAATACCGTGAATTATGAAGTTGGAACAGATTTGACATTTTTTAACGGACTGGTATCGTTGAATTACACATATTCACGCCAAAATGTTAAAGATCAGATATTTTCTGTGCCATTAGCTGGCTCTACAGGTGCCCAATACTTGGTTACAAATGGAGGATCTATACATACTAATTCACACGAAGTTACGTTGGGACTAAAACCAATCGACAAAAAGAATATTAAATGGGATCTTGCATTTAATTTCACCAAAATAGACAACTTTGTTGATGCTTTAGCTACAGGTGTAAACAGTATCTTTTTAGGTGGTTTTACAGAACCTCAGGTTAGAGCGGGGATTGGTTACAAATTTCCTGTTATTTATGGTGTAAGTTATTTACGTAATGATGCAGGACAAATTGTTGTTGATGCAAATGGGCTGCCTCAGGCAGGTCCTGAAAAAGTAATTGGAACTGTTTCTCCAAAATTCACTCTTGGGTTTAACACAAGTTTCGAAGTATTTAAATTCCGTTTATCTGCAGTACTTGATTGGAAAAATGGAGGTCAAATGTATAGTGGAACAGCTGGATTATTGGATTATTATGGTATAAGCCAAAAATCGGCAGATTTTCGCAAACAAGGTTCATTCTTATTTGAGTTACCCGCTGTCAAAGAAGCAGGCTTAGATGCAAACGGCAAGATGACCTATGCAACTAACGATATTACAATTAAAGGATCGAATGCACAAACCTACTTTAGCACTATGAATGGTATTTCTGAATCCATGATATACGATGCTTCATTCGTAAAACTACGTGAAATCTCTCTATCATACCCAATCTTCAGCAAGAGTTGGTTGACTATAAATGCAAGTGTGTTTGCACGAAACATTATTATCTGGTCGGCATTGAAAGGACTTGATCCTGAAGCTTCGCAAGGAAATACAAATATGGTTGGTGCTTTCGAGCGTTTCTCTCTACCGGGAACTTCAACTTATGGTTTCGGTTTTAATGTCAAATTTTAATATATAGATGAATATGAAAAAGAATTCTTATATAATCAAAGGACTATTAGCGGTACTTATTTTGTCCGTTACTTTTGTTTCGTGTTCGGAGGATGCTATGGACAAAGTGAATGTGGATAAAAATCATTCCACTAGTGTGCCTTCAAAATTCATACTAGCAGATGTAATAACATCTTCAGCTTTCAATAATGTGGGAGGTGATTTTAACACATATTTATCAATTTATGTTGAACATACTGTTGGAGTTGATAATCAATTATACAATGCTGAACATCGTTCAAATGAACCATCAGCTGCATCTACTTTTGATAATTCTTGGCTTAACTGCTACAATGCTCTAAAAAATGCTCGCATTGCCATTACAAAATGTTCAGCAGGTGGCTCAGAAGAAGGAAATAATGTTACGAAAGGTATCGCTGAAGTTTTAGCTGCTTTAAACTCAGGATTAATTGCCGATATGTTTGGAGACACCCCATGGAGTCAAGCTGCTGTAGTAAATTCTACAGGTACCCCTTTGTATTTAAATCCAAAAATAGACACTCAAACGGATATTTATAAAGGAATTAATCAATATCTTGACGATGCGATTGTCGATCTAAAAAGTACTGATAAAATTAGTGCGATTGGTAGTTATGACCTTCTTTATGGAGGAAATAAAGCCCTTTGGCTTAAGCTTGCCTATGGTTTGAAAGCTCGTTATACAATGCACTTATTGGCTAAATCGGCTGATAAAACTGCAGATCTAAACAAAATTCTTTCTTATCTTGATAACTCATTTACATCGGTTGATGATCAAGCAGCTTTTGCTATATATGATGCAACAAATTTAAATCCAACTTTTGATTTTCAATGGAGTAGAGATGGCTTGGGAGTAAGCAAAAGCATTTCTGATAAGTTAGTTGCACGTAATGATCCACGTTCGCGCAGGGTTTACGTTGATCCAAATTCAGGAAATCAATTAACCGGAGTTTCTGACCCAGCATTTAACCCAGCACCAAACGGTACAAATGAACAGGTAAAATATACATATTCGTATACAGTATATTTTTATGCACAAACTGCACCAACTATGTTAATGAGCTATCATGAAGCATTGTTTTTAAGAGCAGAAGCACTATGTCGTTTGAACAGATCAGCAGAAGCTCTACCAGTATTGAAAGCTGCAGTTGTTGCTGCTATTGCTAACACCGAAGTGAGTGTCGCAGCTGCAATGAATGCGCCTACTGTTATAGCAGCAGGTTCAGGTTTAACTGAAAAAACTGCTGCAATTACGACTGCAGAAGCTGGAACTTTTTTTGATACGCAAATTGCACCGTTGTTTACCTCTAATCCATTGCAAGAAACAATGATTCAAAAATACATTGCATTTTGGGGAGCATCTGGTGAATCTACAGAAACATATAATGATATTCGTCGTATGAAGGCACTTGGAGAGAATTTTGTTACGTTAGCTAATCCGCTTAACACGACCAAATTTCCTTTACGTTTACCTTATGGAACAAGTGATGTAACAACTAATCCGGCAGTAGAAGCTGCTTATGGAGATGGAACTTATGTTTATACAATTCCTGTTTGGTGGGCAGGTGGTGCCAGATAATAATTGACTAGTCTCTTTTTTAAAACCCTCCTACAGAAAAAATGTAGGAGGTTTTTTTATTTCATAACTGTTCCTTAGTCACTTTAAATTCTGAAAGATATATTGACAAATGCTGATCTCTCTATTTCTATAACAAAGCATAGGAAAACCACATGGTTTTCCTA